>Ga0134124_10000092_pt1 | contig 87507 bp, 51 predicted proteins | sample KB304_FD_96880 | JGI IMG/M metagenome (GOLD analysis project Ga0134124, IMG submission 96880) | Terrestrial soil microbial communities without Nitrogen fertilizer from Kellogg Biological Station, Michigan, USA - KB3-0-4 | ecosystem: Environmental > Terrestrial > Soil > Unclassified ...
GGCGACCGCCCAGACCGCTCCCGCCGGGACGGTCATCAACGGCACCACCTACACCGTGCCGGCGGCGATCGGCGACAAGATCTTCCACCCCTACAGCGACTTCATGCTGCACGACATCGGTCAGGGCGACGGCATCGTGCAGAACGGTGGCCAGGGGACCCGGACCAAGATGCGCACATCGCCGCTGTGGGGCCTGCGCACGCACCCCCGGTTGAGCTTCGACCAGCTCGACTTCACCCGGAACAACGCGATTCTGTTCCACTTCGGGGAAGCCAATCCGGTCATCAACAACTACATCAACCTGAGCGTGACGCAGCAGAACCAGCTCATCACATTCCTCAATACGCTGTAATGGCGGTCTTGGCCGGCCGGGTCTCACCCTCCAGGGGGATCCGGCCGGTCCTCTTCTTCCTCAAGCCCCCGTCGTAAAAGCGAGCGTGAGCAGGGTCTGCTGCTCCAGGCCGTGCGCCTTGGCCGAGCCGGTCGCCGGGCTGCCGGAGGCGGAACGCTTGACCGAACGAATCGGCCGCCGCAGCAGGCGCTCGATGCGCGGCTGGATGAAGAACTGCGCTCCCATGTTGGCCGGCTCCTCCTGCACCCAGACGACGTCGCGGGCGTTCGGATGCGCGGCGAGCGCCGCCTCGAGCTCCCGCTCCGGGAACGGATAGAGCTGCTCCAGGGTGAAAATCGCCGTGGCGGTGTCCTGCCGCTTCTCGCGCTCTCGCCGCAGCTCGTGGGCGATCTTGCCGGTGCACAGGAGGACGCGCTGGGCGTCTTTCACCTGGGTGTCCGGAATCACGTTCAGGAAACGCTCGCCGCCGAGCTCCTCGCGAGAGGACGCGGAATCTTTGTGCCGCAGCATGCTCTTCGGCGTCATCACGATGAGCGGCTTGCGCCAGGGGCTCAAGGCCTGCCGGCGCAGGAGGTGGAAGTACTGCGCCGCGGTCGACGGCTGGGCGACCTGGATGTTGTCCTCACCGCAGAGCTGGAGATAGCGCTCCAGGCGGGCGCTCGAATGCTCCGGCCCCTGCCCCTCGTAGCCGTGCGGCAGCAACATCACGACGCCGGAGAGCAGACCCCACTTGTCCTCGCCGGCGGTGACGAACTGGTCGATGATGATCTGCGCGCCGTTGGCGAAGTCGCCGAACTGCGCCTCCCAGAGGACCAGCGAGTCGGGAAAGTCGCGGCTGAAGCCGTACTCGAAGCCGAGCACCGCCGCCTCGGACAGCATGGAGTCGTAGATCTCGATCCACGCCTGGTCCGGCGCCACGTGCTGGAGCGGCATGTATTCGTGGCCGTCCTCGACGTCGATGAGCACCGAGTGGCGCTGGTTGAAGGTGCCGCGGCGGCTGTCCTGGCCGGTGAAGCGGATCGGCAGTCCCTGCTTGAGCAGCGACGCGAAGGCCACCGCTTCCGCCATGCCGTAGTCGAACGGCCGCTTCCCCTGCCCCATCTCCGCCCGCTGCTCCAGCAGCTTGCGGATCTTGTCGTGGATGTGGAAGCCGTCCGGCCAGGAGGTGAGCGGCTGGGTGAGCGCCGCGACCTCATCGGCCGAAAGGCCGGTCTTCACGTCGTACTCCGGCTTCCAGCGGCCGCCCTTGTAGGCGTTCCAGTAAGCGGGCAGCGTGCGCAGACTGGGCTTCTTCTCGAGCTCCTCCGCCTGCTTCTGCGCCGCCGACAGCTCGGCGCGGACCGCGTCGCCGCGCCGCTTGATCTCCTGGTCGTCCAGGCCGATCTCGCGGGCGTAGATCCGCCAGAGCGGCGGGTGCGCCTGGATCTTCTTGTAGAGAACCGGTTGGGTGACGGTTGGATCGTCGACCTCGCTGTGCCCGTGGCGGCGGAAGCCGATGATGTCGACCACCACGTCGCTGCCGAACTGGAAGCGGTACTCGACCGCCATCCGCGCCACCCGCGCCACGGCGCCGAGGTCCTCGCCGTTGACGTGGAAGATGGGGATCGGCAGGCGGCGCGCCACGTCGGAGGCGAAACGTGACGAGAACAGATTGGCCGGCTCGGTGGTGAAGCCGATCATGTTGTTGACGATCACCTGCACCGTGCCGCCGACGCGGTAGGCCGGCAGCTCGGCGAAGCTGAGCGTCTCGGCGAGAATGCCCTGGCCGGCGAACGCGGCGTCGCCGTGCAGCACGATCGGCATCACCTGCGCGCGCTCGGCGTCTTGCAGCCGGGTCTGCTTGGCGCGCACCCGGCCGACCGCCACCGGATCGACCGCTTCCAGATGGCTCGGGTTCGACACCAGGTGGATGCTCACCGTGCGGCCGTTCTGCGCCTTGTGGTCGCCGGTGGCGCCCATGTGGTATTTGACGTCGCCGCCGCCGAGGATGCTGCGCGGATCGACGTCCTCGAATCCGGCGAAGATCTCCGCCGCCGGCCGGGCCACGGTGTGGACCATGACGTTCAGGCGTCCGCGGTGGCTCATCGCCAGCACCACCTGCCGCGCCTGCTGCTCGGCGGCGGTCTCCAGCATCTGGTCGAGGAGCGGGATCAGCGCCTCGATCCCCTCGATCGAAAAACGCTTGGTGCCCAGGTAGCGCGCCTGCAAGACCTGCTCGAACGTCTCGGCCCGGATGAGCTGGTCGAGGATGCGGTCCTGGTCGAAGGCCGGCGCCGCGGCTTCCATCCGGTCCTGGATCCAACGCCGGCGCCCGGGATCGGGGATGTGCATGAACTCGACGCCGATCGTGCCGCAGTAGTACTTGCGGGCGTACTCGGCGGTCGCCGGGTCGGCGTCGTCGAGAAACGGCCGCGTCTCCGGGGCCAGCCGGTTCATCGGATCGAGGTCGGCCTGCAGGAATCCCAACCGGCGGTAGGCGTTGAGAGTCCTTTCGTCATACTTCGAACGCTCCGGGGCAGCCGGAGCGGATGTTGGATGTGTCGCAGTGGTCTCCATAGCAGATTGAGGATACCGCAACTGCCAATGCCCCTCTCCGCTCTCCTGTCCGCAAACCTCTCTTTTCCGATAGACTCTCGCTTCTTCGACTTTCCGCGACTACAGCCAATGAGATTTTAAACATGGGCGCAGGAGAATCCTGGAGCGAGGTCCTCATCCGCTTGCGACCTCTGCTGGAACAGATCTTTGTCGCCTACGGGGTCACCCCGGACCAGGCGCAACAGATCGTCGAGGAGGCGTGTCTCGTCCTGATCAGCAAAAACCCGCAGCGCCAGGACCCGGACGGCTGGCTGCTGCGGGCGGTGGTCGAGGGGTGCCGGCGGCTGCGGGGGTGAGGCTTGAAGGCGAAGAAGCAAATCCCATCCTTCCCGTCATTTACGATCGAGATGCTCACGGAGTGAGCATCTCTCGACGAAAATTCGTGTGAGATCGGGAGGCCATTTTCCGTCTTTTAAGGGGGTCAGGAGGAATCCGCCCTTGAAAAAGCACGACCGTAGCTTCCGGCTTCTGTTCTCCCAACCCCGTCTGATCGAGGACCTTATCCGCCGTTTCATCGGCCATGGCGAGACCTGGGTCGACGACCTCGATTTCTCTACTCTGGAGCGGGTCAGCACCGCCCATGTCTCCGAAAACCTCAAGAACCGCGACGGCGACGTGGGCTGGAGCGTGAGGTTTCGCGACACCTCTATCACCATCTACCTGCTGGTCGAATTTCAGTCGAGACCTCAGCGCTTCATGGCTCTACGTGAGTCCGTCTACCTCGGCCTCTTCCTCCAGCAAATCCTCAAGGAAAGGGGATTGCCCCCGGATGGGTTGCTCCCCCTGGTCCTCTCCATCGTCGTTTACAATGGGAAGGCCCGCTGGCTCGCTCCCCGGGAGCTGGCCGAGCTGATCCGCAGGATCGATGGACCGCTGGCGGCCGACGTTCCGCGGCTGCGGTACCGGCTCATTGAGATGGAAGCCTATGAAGAGGCGGAGCTCCAGGGGGCAAACCTGGTCTCTTTGCTCATCCGCCTGGAGAGAGGTCGGAGCCAGGAGGAGCTGAGCGTGGCCATCCGCGACTTGGTCGAGGCGCTGCCGGGCTCGGACGAAGGAGGTCTGAGACGAGCTTTCGTCGTGTGGATACGGCGCGTTCTTCTCGCCGGCAAGAGAGAAGAGGATATCCCGGAGCTGGTCAATCTGGAGGAGTTCAAAACCATGCTGCTCGAAACCGTCGAAGAGTGGAACCGAGAGATCGAAGCCCGTGGCCTTGAGAAAGGGCGCCAAGAAGGAATCGAGGAAGGGCTTCAGAAGGGACTGGAAAAAGGGCGACGCCAGCTCCTTCGCTTCTTCCTGCGGCAGCTCGAAGTAAGGTTTGGCTCCCTGGACAAGCCGACCCGCGCCAAGGTCTCAGCCGCCGACTCGCAGCGGCTTCTGAAATGGACAGAGCGTCTTCTCACTGCCGAGCGCCTGGCGGACGTCTTCGGGAACTGACGCTAGACCGGTCCGCAGGGTGCCAGCCGGCACCCTGCATGGCCGCGGCAAGGACAGAGGGGTGAGCCTACGGGCAGGTCGCGAAGGCGCCGGTGTCGAGGGTGGTCGCGAAGGTGGTGTCGAGCTTGTTGAGGTAGGTCTTGACGGTGCCGGTCTTGGTGTCGGTCACCGTGAAGGTGGTTTCGACGTTGGTCATGCCGCCCATGAACACCCAGTACTTGTGGTTCAGGCCGCAGCCGTTCAGCACCTTGACCGTCAGCTCCACGTTGGTCGGGCCGGTGAACCAGAAGTAGCCGCTGTCGCCGCTCAGGCTGACCGCGTGGCCACTGCCGCTCGTCTGGTGGTTGCGCCACTGCACGGCGACCCGGAAGCGGCCGTTGTTGAGGCAGAGGTTCGGGCCGCCGGCGACACAGGCGGTGCCGGTCTGGAAGGCGCCGACGTCGCAGCCGGTGGCCGGCCGCGCCTGGCCGCGCTGGTCCGCGGCGTTGCAGGAGCTGCTCAGGCCGAGGGCCGGGCTGCCGGCGAGCAGGGCGTGGGTGGGCGTCGGGCCGCCGTTGCTGGCGAGCGGGCCGAGCTTGGGATCGAGGATCACGCCGTTGATGCCGGCGAGGTCGTGGTGGCCGGTCTGGAAGTCGATGCACTCGGAGGCGTCGCCGACCAGGTTGTAGCCGTCGGACTGCACGGTGCCGGTGCAGTCACGGGCCGGCGAGCCGGTGTTGCCGGCCAGGATGGAGTCGCGCAGCTCGGGCTGGGTGACGCCGATGAACGGCGCGATCTCGGCGAAGATGCCGCCGCCGGTCTTCACCGACGTGTTGCCGGTGATCGTCGAGCCGGCGAAGAGGACCTGCGTCTTGGCGTAGGCGTAGAGGCCGCCGCCGTAGAGAGCGGTGCGGTTGCCGGACAGGGTCGACTCCGACACCGTGGTCGCGCTGCTGAGCGCGAGGCCGCCACCACCGCCGTCCGCCGTGTTTCCGGAGACCGTGCTCTGGGCGAGCGTCAGCGCGCTGCTGTTGCCACCGCTCCAGATGCCGCCGCCGTAGCCGCCCTGGGTCGTGGCGTTGCCGCTGACCACGCTGGCGGAGAGGTCGAGGGTGCCGGCATTGCGGATGCCGCCGCCGGGACCGGCCACGCGGCCGTTGCGGATCACCACGCCGCGGATCTCGGCATGCACGCCGGCCGCGATGTCGAGCACGCGGTCGAGCTGCCCGGCGTCGATGACGGTGGTGTCGGCCGAAGCGCCGAGGATGGTCAGATCGTCGCGCAGATCGAGGTCGCCGGTGGCGCCCTGGTCTTCACCGGCGCCGGCCAGCGTGAGGGTGTAGGTGCCGGCGGGGAGCAGGATGACGTCCGGACCGTGGTTGGCGTTGGCGGCGAGGATCGCCTCGCGCAGGGAGCAGTCGGTGTTGCAGGCGCCATCGGCCGTGTCGTCGGTGCGGGTGACGGTGTAGACGGCGGCTCGGACAGGGGCGGCCACGGCGAGAGCCACGAGGGCGGTGCCGAGCGCGAGGGTCCAACGGGTGCTACGGATCATGGTGGTATCTCCTTCGCATCGCTGCGAAACGTTTCGTCAAGGGGTCTGAACCGGTTCAACCTGCTAAATTTGCGTCGCTGTATTCTTTACGGTCCGGCCCGCGCCGCCGTCCATCCTGCCGGGCAAAATCGGCTAGACTGCGCGTTCGACAGGACATCCGCGGAGCCGACCGAACCATGCGATCCAATCAACGCCGTCTCGCCCCTTTCTTCGCCGTCTGCCTGGCGCTCACCCTGGTTCTCGCCCTGGCGCCCATCCTGGTGAACAGCGCCTCGCCGTCGGACGTCAACCTCGCGCCGTCGATCATGGAGCCGCCCACCACCGGCGGCGCCGCGGTGGTCGACCGCGCCCTGGCCAAGCTGTCCACCGCCAAGCGGCTGCTGGTGATCGCCGCGCACCCGGACGACGAGGACACCTCGCTCCTCACCCTGGTGTCGCGCGGCATGGGCGGCGAGGCGGCGTACATGGCGCTCTCGCGCGGCGAAGGCGGACAGAACCTGATCGGCCCCGAGCTCGGGCAGGGGCTCGGCCTCATCCGCAGCCGCGAGTTGCTCGCCGCCCGCGGCGTCGACGGCGGCCGGCAGTTCTTCTCGCGCGCCTACGACTTCGGCTACACCACCTCGCTCGACGAGACGCTGACCCTGTGGCCGAAGGACGCGCTGGTCGAGGACGCGGTGCGGATCATCCGCCGCTTCAAGCCGCAGGTGATCGTCTCGATCTTCCCCGGCGTGCCGATCCAGACCCACGGCCAGCACCAAGCCGCCGGTCTGACCGCCTTCACCGCCTTCCCGCTGGCCGGCGATCCGCAAGCCCTGCCGCAGCTCGCCGCCGAAGGGCTCACCCCGTGGAAACCGCAGGCACTCTACCGGTCCTCCTTTTTCGACCGCAAAGCCGCCACTGCGACCCTGTCCTTGAATGGCGTCGATCCGTTCGCCGGCAAGTCGGTCTTCCAGCTCGCCATGGCGAGCCGCGCCATGCACCGCTCGCAGGACATGGGAACCCTCCAGGAGCTGGGGCCGCACGAGACCGCGGTGACCTGGGCCCAGGGAGGCTCCGGCCAGGAGGGGAAAGACCTCTTCGCAGGGATCGACACTCAACTGTCATCGATCGCGGCGACGGTTCCCGACGCGGGCCGACGGGGCCGGATGGCCGCGCACCTCGACGCCGCGCAGACCGCCGCAGAGATCGCCCGCAAGGCGCTCAATCCGCAGCGGACCGCGGACGCGGTGCCGGCGTTCCTGGAGATCATGAAAGAACTGCGGGCGGCGCAGGCGGAATTGAGCAATCCGGTCACCCCGGAGGAGCGCCCCGCCGCCGAGCTGGTCGCCGAGAAGCTCCAGGTCGCCCAGACCGGACTCCTCGCCGCCGCCGGCATCGGCCTCGACGCCGCGACCGACGCGGAGGCCCTGACGCCCGGGCAGTCGTTCAAGGTGACGGCCACCCTCTGGAACAGCGGCAGCCGCGCGCTCACCGGCGCCACCGTGACCCTCGTGCCGTCCGCCGATTGGGGCGGCGACCCGGTGAGCGGAGAGAAAAAGGACGTGGCGGCGGGGGCCCTCAACACCTGGAGCCTCCAGCCCGCCGTGCCGGCCGGCGCCGCGCCGACCGTCCCCTACTTCCTCCGCAGGCCGATGAACGGCGCGCTCTACGACTGGAGCCAGGCGGCGCCGGCGGTGCGCGGCGAGCCGTTCGAGCCGGCGCCGCTCGCCGCGCGTTTCGAGCTGACCGTCGACGGCGTGCCGGTCACCCTGGAGCGCGAGGTGGTCCACCGCCACCGCGACCAGGCCCTCGGCGAAATCCGCCGCCCGCTGCGCGTCGTCCCGAAAGTGGAGGTCGCCGTCGCCGAGCACCTGCTCATCTGGCCCGCCAGCCGCCACGAGGCGCGCCACCTCCAGGTGACGGTCACCTCGCACGCCGCGGGCGCGGTCAAGGGCCATCTCGAAGCCACGGTGGAAGGGGACGCCAAGCCCTGGCCGGCGATCAAGCCGCTGCCGTTCACCCTCGCCGCGGGAGAGGACCAGACGCTCGACTTGGCGGTCGCGCCGCCGGCCGCCGTCGCCGCCGGCCGCTACAGCCTGAAGCTCGCCGCGGTGCTCGACGACAATCCCGCCCAGCGGTTCGACCTCGCGGTGCCGGTGATCGACTATCCGCACATCCGGCCGACGCCGCAGCCGCAGCCGGCCGCGGTCGCCATCAGCGCCGCCGACATCAAGCTGCCGCCGCTGAAGCGGGTCGGCTACGTGCGCGGCGCCTCGGACCGCGTCCCCGAATTCCTCCGCCAGGCCGGAGTGCCACTGGAGCTTCTCGGCGCCAAGGACCTCAACGAGGGCGACCTCAGCCATTACGACGCCATCGTCATCGGCAGCCGCGCCTACGAGACCAATGAAGAGCTGGGCAAGGCGAACCACCGCCTGCTCGACTACGCGCGTGCCGGTGGCCTGGTCGTCGTGCAGTACCAGCAGTACCCCTTCATCGAAGGGAAATTCGCCCCGTTCGCCCTGGAGATCGCCCGGCCGCACGACCGCATCACCGACGAGACGGCGGCGGTGACCCTGCTCGATCCGGCGCACCCAATCTTCCACACGCCGAACGAGATCCGCGCCGAGGACTGGAACGGCTGGGTGCAGGAGCGCGGCCTCTACTTCGCGCACACCTGGGACGCCTCGTACGTGCCGCTCCTCTCGATGGCCGATCCGGGCGGCCAGCCGCTCAAGGGCGGCCTGCTGGTGGCGCCGCTCGGCAAGGGGCATTACATCTACACCGGACTCGCCTTCTTCCGCCAGCTTCCGGCCGGAGTGCCGGGAGCCTACCGCCTGTTCGCCAACCTGCTTGGTATCGGGCGACCTGGCCGGCCGAAGAAATAAAGACCGCCCACTTTCTTCTTATAGCCAACCATGAAGCCTGTAGAGATCAACGATTTCCTCGCCCAGAACGTCATCGGCCAGGAGGAGTCCCTGCGCTACGTCTCCGTGGCGATCTTCAAACACCTCCAGGGAGAGAAGTACGGCAACCTCCTGCTGATCGGCAACTCGGGCACCGGGAAGACGACGATCATGCGGGCCATCGAGGCGCTCTACAACGCGAACGACGAGTTCCGCGAGCACCGCGCCGTCCTCATCCTGAACGCCAACACCCTGGCGACCGAAGAGGGGGCGGTGGACACCAGCCGCCTCTTCACCCGCCTGGAAGAGAAGGCCCGCCTCGTGCTCGGTCCCAACGCCACGGCCGAGGAGATCGCCCGCACCATGGAGCGCGCGACGGTCTGCCTCGACGAGATCGACAAGGTCTCCGGCATGATCGGCGGCAAGCCGTACGTCACCGGCATCAACATCCAGCAGGCGCTGCTCACCCTCATCGAGGGAGAGCGGGTGCTGCACAAGCTGACCGGCATCAAGGACGGCGTTCCGGAGAGCGCGGCGGTGTGGATCGACACCGGCAAGATCCTCTTCCTCTGCGCCGGGGCCTTCGAGACCCTGTACGACCAGGTCTTCGCGCGCGTCACCTCGGCGAAAAGCGGCGTCAAGCTGCCGACCACGACCACCTACATCAACGGCAAGATCACGATCCGCGAATACTTCACCCTCCGCCACCACTTCCGGCAGGAAGATCTCTTCGAATACGGCATGCAGCCGCAGTTCCTCTCCCGCTTCGACAACGCCGTCATCCTCGAAGACCTCACGGCCGTCACGCTGTCGAAGATCTTCAAGGATCCGCCAGAGAGCGTCTTCCGTACCTCCCGCAACTTCTTCACGAAGTACGACATCGACCTGGACATCACGCCCGAGGCCGTCCAGAAGATCGCCGAAGAAGCCGCCAAGAGCAGCCGCATCGGCGCCCGCGCCTTGAAGTCGGTCTACGGCAAGATCATCAAGCCCTTCGAGTTCGACCCCTTCTCCCGCGAAGAGGTCAAACCGAACGGCGACGGCAAGCACCACCTGCTGATCGACGACAAGATGGTGAGTGAGGCGTTGAAGCCTTTGTTGTGATATCTCCCTTCGTCATGGCACTCATCGAATCTGTCCCTTCGAGATCTGTCCTCGCGTCCAGCACCATCCAACAGGTCATCGACCGCCTGATCGCCCAGCACGGCGAGGCGGCTCAGGATCAAACCGAGCGCATCCGGCGTGGTGTCGAGCAGGTGGCGTTGCGGTGGTGGGCGGAGGATGGGGACGACGCGGCGTTCAGCGACTTCTGCGCGGCGAGCTTTCTCACCGATCCGGCGGAGATCGACCGGACATTCGAGCGCATGCAGCGGATCCTGGAGCAGGTCGATGGCCATGTCTCCGAAGTCCGGCGCGAGCTGACGGGGCCGATCGACCTCGACACCGGTGAGATCTACGCCGTCGAGCGCCTGTTCGCCGATCTCGACCTGGCGCCCAATGTCGAGGAAGGACTCTTCGCCGTCAAGGTGGCCTTCCTGGCGCTGCTCAACTTCCCGGCGCACACGCTGAGCGAGCGGCTGGAGCAGGGCGCCTCCTGGGACCGCGTGGCTTGGGCGCGCTCGCGCATGATGGATCGTTTCACCGTGCGCATCCCGGCACCCGTGGCCAAGGGGTCGACGCAGGCGTTCATGGCGGCGGAGCACTACATCTCCGGTTACTACCTGCGCATGGACCGGCTCATCGATTCCGCCGGCCGCCGCCCGTTTCAGGACGGCCTCCGCCTGATCACGCACTGGGGACTCCGCGACGAGCTCGCCGCGCACTACGCGCAGCCGGACGGTCTCGCCAAGCAGCGGCTGATCCAGCGGATCATGGAGCGGATCGTCCGCCAGGAGATTCCCAAGGCGGTGATCGACAATCCGGACCTCCTTTGGAACCCCGAGACGAATGAGGTCCGGCCGTTCCAGGAAGGCGCCACGGTGTCCTCCGGCAGCACCGATCTCGGTGATCTCAGCGCGCGCGAGCCGGATACGCGCTATGCCGCGCTCCTCAGCATCTTCCACGCCGTGCGGAAGATCGACCCCTATTCTCCCAATGCACCGAGCTTCATGGCCCGCCGCTTCGAGCGTGAGCGCGAGATTCCGGAGCGCGCGATCGAAGAGCTGTTCATCTCCGTGCTGGAGTCGCCGGCCGTCGCCGGCCTGGCCAAGCACATCCGGCAGCTCGTGGGCCGCGACCTGGAACCCTTCGACATCTGGTACTCCGGCTTCAAATCGCGCGGCCGCTACAGCGAAGACGAGCTGAACCAGACCGTGCAGCAGCGCTACCCGAACCTGGAAGCCTTCCAGGCTGCGCTCCCGGAGACTCTGGAACGTCTCGGCTTCACGCCGGACAAAGCGCGCTGGCTCGCGGATCACATCGTCGTCGACCCGGCCCGTGGCGCCGGCCACGCCCTGCCCGCCCTGCGGCGCGAGGACAAGGCCCATCTGCGCACCCGCGTCCCCAAGGGCGGCATGGACTACCAGGGCTACAACGTAGCGTTCCATGAGCTGGGCCACAACGTCGAGCAGGTCTTCTCGATGAACGGCATCGACCACTGGTGGCTCTCCGGAGTGCCGAACACCGCCTTCACGGAAGCCTTCGCCTTCGTCTTCCAGCACCGCGACCTCGAGATGCTGGGATTGCAGTCCCCGGGCGAGGAGATGCGCCGCAACGAAGCGCTGGCCGTCCTCTGGAACACCTACGAGATCGCCGGCGTCTCGCTGGTCGACATGCGGGTCTGGCACTGGATGTACGAGCACCCCGCCGCGACGCCGGCCGAGCTGCGGGAGGCGGTGCTCGCCATCGCCAGCGACGTCTGGAACCGCTGGTTCGCCCCCCACTTCGGCGTCCGCGACTCCGACATCCTCGCCATCTACTCGCACATGATCGTCTACGGCCTCTACCTCCCCGACTACGCCGTCGGCCACATCATCGCCTTCCAGGTCGCCGACCGTCTGGCGCGGGAAGACTTCGGAGCCGGCGTCGAACGCATGACCCGCCTCGGCCACCTCACCCCCGACGCCTGGATCCGGGCGGCGGTGGGCGGACCGGTTTCGGCAGATGCGCTGCTGGAGGCGGCGGGTGCGGCGTTGGAGAGCTAGCCGTGGAGCAGAGGTACACTGCCGTCGTGAAAAAAAGCGAAGACTGGTGGATCGGATGGATTGACGAGATCCCGGGAGTCAACTGCCAAGAAGCCAGTCGCGAAGAATTGCTGGAGACGCTTCGGATCACTCTCGAAGAGGAGCGCGAGCTCAACAGGCAGGGCGATCAATAGGCTCGGCGAGAGGGTCCTCCTCGCATCGACGAGAGCCCTCCAGAATTTGAGCCAGTAGGAGGACTTGCTCACAGTACTGCAGGACTTGGGGATTTGGCACTAGACAAGATCGTCTATGGCCTCTACCTCCCGGACTACGCCGTCGCTCACACCATCACCTTCCAAGTGCTGACCATGGCGCGGGAAGACTTCGGGGCCGGCATCAAGCGCATGACCCGCTTCGGCCACCTCATCCCCGACGCTTGGACCGCGCCGCGGTTGGCTGATTGGCTTCAGCGGCTGCGCTGCTGGAAGCGGCCGGAAGGGCGTTGGGAAACTAGGGAGCAGGCCCACGTTTCGCCATCTCGCTCTAGGAGTTCTGGCGTCGCTTCTTTTTTCTTTTTTTCTTGCCTTGCGCCGGAGGTAAACGAAAACCCGGCCGAAATGGTTTGGCCTTCAGCTTTTGGACAAGAGACTTGACTCTGGCGGATTCCTCAGGATTGCTGGGAGGATTTTGTATGTATGGAATGAGGAAATTGAAGGCTTCCTGCCTACGATTTAATTTCCGCAAAGCATCGGCGACGTTGCCCGCGGAGACAATCGTCTCTATATGATTAAGCCCTAGGGCCTTCCGGTCAATTTCGAAACCTTGTCGACAGAATTCAAGCGCCTGCGCAAAATTTCCCGATGAATAATAAACTGCGCCTATAGAGTTGAGCGTCTTCGCCGTTTCTGGGTGCTCATCGCCAAGAGAATTACGCTCGATAGCAAGTGCCTGGGAGTAGTGATTCAATGCCCCCTCCCAGTCACCGCGAGCCTTGTAGATCTCACCAATCAAGGCGAGCGCCACGGCCGTCTCGGGGTGAGCATCATACAGGGTCTTGCGGCTAATGGCGAGTGCTTTGCTGTAATAGTCGAGTGCTCTATCCAAGTCGCTGCGCTTCGTGAAGACCTCGCCGAGAGTGATGAACGCCCTAGCCGATGCACGGTGTTCCTCGCCTAGAACCTTGCGCTGGATAGTCAGCGCTTGATTCGAATATTCGAGAGCCTTGCCCAAATCGCCAATCTTTGAATAGGAGCGAGCGCTCTGGAGCAACGACGTTGCTGTGTCAGCATGCGCTTCGCCAAGAACCTTGCGGCGGATGGCCAGTACCCGGTCGTAAAGCTCCAACGCCTCACGATAGCGCCCTTCCTGGAAGGTGATCGCCCCAAGATCGTTCCAGAGCCAAGCATTAAATTCCGAGTCCAAGTTGCCTTCGCTCTCAAAAAGAGCGCGCGCTTGTTCGAGCCATCGGTGTGAATCCGCGTATTGACCGCGATGGAACGGCGGGTAGGCGAGCAGCCATGTTAGGCGGCTCGCTTGAGAGTTGTGGAGGGTCATAGCTTGCTCACGCCATCTTTGAAGATGATCGATTTCGGCTTCGAAGGTCGCGAGGTCCGCGAAATCCTGCCGACGCGCAAAGAACCAATCACCCAAGCGACGGCAGACATCCTCGGCCCAGGTCAAATCCTCCGCGAGCGGTCGATCCTCTTGCCGCACCGTGCGCACTAAGCGGTGGAGACCGTACCTGTCACCCTCGGCTGAGCGCTCAAGCAAGCGGAGTTGTACACCCAGGGAGAGAGCTCCAACAAGACCTGCGTCCTCTGCGCCCAAGATTCCCGCAAGGAGCGAAAGGCCCATGGCTGCTGAACCGCTCCAGGTGAGAACGTTCAGAATGTCTCGAAGAAGCGGCTCGGCTTCGAAAAAGCCTTCTTGAATCCGCAGAGCGGCAAAAAGATCGGCTTCGTGACGGGTAAAGCTGGCAAGCAGTCGCGGGCGAAAGGCTTCCTTCGGATTGCGTATGAGCAAGTCCCGATATTGTTGCCAACGGACCGGCCGGTAGAGGAGGTAGGCACCAGCCATCTCCAGTGCCAATGGCAAACCTCCCAACTCGCGGGCGATTTCACGCGCCGCTGTCTCTTCCTCTCCACTTCCCGGAAAGCGCCCCGCCTCCGAGATCAGTAGTGCAAGCGACAGATCTTCATCCAAGACGTCCAACGGAACGGGGACGAACCCCGGCTGCTCCGTGCGGCTCGTTCCCAGAAGGTGTGGCTGCGCGGAGGGAAGGGGCAGATACGGCTCGAGCGTGGCGAGATCCTCGACGTTGTCGAAAACTATCAGACAGTCCGAATAGGAACGCACACGGTGCTGGGCTATATCCAGCTTGACCTTGTGATCCGACTCGGGAGCAACCCACCGTGCATCCACGGCAAGATGGGTAAGCTGAGCGGAGATGTCCTGGTCCGCAGTAAGCCAGATGACGCCGTTGGAGTATTCGTCACCGTAGAGATAGGCATATTCGACGGCGAGTTGAGTCTTACCGAGGCCGCCAAGGCCCTCGAATGCAGCAGTCTGGCCAATGCTCGTGGGCCGACCCGTTGTGAGCTGATCACGAACGCGTCGCAGGACCTGCTCAGCGCCGATCACCTTTTCCCCTTTGGGTCGGAATGGGACGAAGAACGGCCGGTTGTCCGTGGAGTAGGAGGCCCCTCGGGACGAGGTCGAGATCTGAAGCGAAGGAGGTAGTGAGGCGTGCCCTGCCTTGGCGATCTCTTCCATCTGCCGGAGCAACGCGATGAGGGGTTCGCCAAAATCCGTAAAGGGGATTGCCTCGACGGGTAAATTAAGGGAACGGAACCGACCCAAATCCTGCTCGCGGATCAGCGCATAATGCGGTCCAGGAGCTCCCGCGAAGAACTCGTTCATGCTTTTGAGTTGGACATCCAGCGCGTCATCCTCGAAGCTGAAGCCCACAAAGAGAAACGAACGGGAAGCCAGGATCGTTTGGAAGGTTCTAAGAGCCGCCTTATAGCGGCTCTCCGAGTCGCCGCCGTAGAGGCGCTTGTAGCCATCAGGCGTCAGGATCACTTCATCCGCATTGCCGATTCTCCCGTGGAGATACCAGATCGTAGGCCTTGCCGTCCGCCCGTACCTGAGGAGCTGCGCTTGCTCCATCTTCGCTTCGATATCCCAAAAGTCCAGGTCTTTTGCAACTGTCGCAGGACAGCCCCACTGAAGGACCATGTCATAGTTCGTGGTCAAGACCAGCGGATTGCCGAGATCCCAGACCGCACGCGCCAAGGCAAGGCTCTCAGGATCCGCGTCCTCAAACTGACGGCCGATTTCTAGCTGTAGGAAGTCTCGCCAAAGAGGACCGAGGCCATTGCGTGCGTGGTGAGCTGCGTTCAGGTAGTCGGGTGGGGTGTATCCGAGAAGGCCTTGGACTACCTGGGACTCAAAGTTTTTACCCTCCCTTGCCAACCTATCCGCGGCGTGGAGCAGGAGGTCCTGCCAACTTGGAAACAAGGGCCGGCCATCCCTCCGGCGCACGGCCCGAGAGACACCAGCGCCGACAAAGGGGATGATGTCACCGCTTCGAAGCCGATCCGCTAGGCTCTGCGGGATCATGATTTTCTTGCAGCCGGAGTGTCTTGCTCGAGCTTTCGGCGCTCGGACGGCTCCTTGGGCTTTTCCTGCGCGTAGCTCATGCTCTAATTATAGCCGGTCCCCAGAGCGAGGTAGACTCTTTGCATGAAATCCGCCCTCCTCCCCCTCCTCTCCTTCCTCGTCCTGATCGCCGGCGTCGCCGTGGCCCAAGGCGTCGGCGGATTCGACCGCATCACCGGCCGCACGTTCGCCAGCCGTTCGGAGATCATCGCGCCGCATGCCATGGTATGCACCAGCCAGCCGCTGGTCACCCAGGCGGCGCTCGACGTCATGCGGCGGGGTGGGAGCGCGGTCGATGCGGCGATTGCCGCCGATGCGATGCTCGGGCTGATGGAGCCCACGGGGAGCGGGATCGGCGGCGATCTCTATGCGATCGTGTGGGACGCCAAGACGAAGAAGCTCTATGGATTGAACGGCAGCGGCCGATCGCCGAAATCGTTGCCGCTCGACCATTTCAAGAAGCTGGGCCTCAAGCACATTCCGCCCTATGGACCGCTGCCGGTGTCCGTGCCCGGCGCCGTGGACGCCTGGTATCAGCTCCATGGCCGTTTCGGACGGCTGCCGATGAAGGATCTGCTGGCGCCGACGATCACCTACGCGCGGGAAGGCTTTCCGGTCTCCGAGGTGATCGCCTATTACTGGCAGAAGGGCGCCGCCAATCTTCAGAAGTATCCGGGCTTCGCCGACACCTTCATGCCGGGCGGCAAGGCGCCGCGCAAGGGGGAGATGTTCCGCAACCCCAACCTGGCGAATACCCTGGAGAAGATCAGCCGCGGTGGGCGCGACGTCTTCTACAAGGGCGAGCTGGCGCATGCAATGGACGCCTACATGAAGAAGAACGGCGGCTTCCTTTCCTACGAGGACCTCGCCGCCCACACGTCCGAATGGGTGGAACCGGTCGCGACGAACTACCGCGGCTACGACGTCTGGGAGCTGCCGCCCAACGGCCAGGGGATCGCCGCTCTTCAGATGCTGAACATCCTGGAGGCGTACGATCTGAAGAGCCTGGGCTTCGGCAGCCCGGAGTATGTCCACCTGTTCGTCGAGGCCAAGAAGCTCGCCTTCGAGGACCGCGCGAAGTGGTACGCCGATCCCGCGTTCAACAAGATTCCGGTGAAGAGCCTGATCTCGAAGGAGTACGCGGCCGAGCGGCGGAAGCTGATCGATCTGCAGCGGGCGGCGAAGAGCTACGAAGCCGGCAATCCGGCGCTCCAGGACGGCGACACGGTCTACCTGACCACCGCGGACGCCGAGGGGAACATGGTCTCGCTGATCCAGAGCAACTACCGGGGCATGGGATCGGGGATGGCGCCGGACGGTCTCGGCTTCGACTTCCAGGATCGCGGCGAGCTGTTCGATCTGGAGGAAGGCCACTTCAATACCTACGCGCCGGGCAAGCGTCCCTTCCACACCATCATCCCCGCCTTCGTGACCAAAGACGGCCAGCCCTTCTTGAGCTTCGGAGTGATGGGCGGCGCCACCCAGCCGCAGGGCCATGTGCAGATCGTGGTCAACCTCATCGACTTCGGAATGAACATCCAGGAAGCCGGAGATGCGCCGCGCATCCTCCACGAAGGCTCCTCCGAGCCGACCGGCGAGAAGATGACCGACGGCGGCCGGATCCTCGTCGAAAGCGGCATCCCCTACGAGACCGTCCGCGCCCTGATGGACCGTGGCCACGCCGTCGGCTTCACCCTCGGCGACTACGGCGGCTACCAGGCGATCCGCTGGGATCCGGTGCAGAAGGTGTACTACGGCGCGTCGGAGTCGCGGAAGGATGGGCAGGCGGCGGGGTATTGAAGCACGCGACGAGCGATGTTCCACATGTTGCAACGAAGACCTTTCTCGTCAACCAGTGACCATTCTCTGTGACAGGGAAGGCTTTCTTTGTCGCGAGAAAGGCGAGCAAGCGCGCAGCTCATGGGATAGAGGCGACAAGGCAGGTGAATGGGCTTGACGAGACCCTCTTCATTGGCGCTAGCTGTCGATGAGTTGCGACGTTGAGGGCGCATTCGGCCTTGATGCATCCCTACCTCGTCGCAACCAGAGGCGACGTTGCGCCATGTTCGACTCCCTTCGTTGCAAAGCAAGGGAGAGAGGAGCGCTGGAAAAACTTACCGTTCAACGGGAACGAGTTCCATGTCGCAGAGTCTCTCTGCGAGGACAGGGTCTGGGCTGTACAGATGCCTGGGAGGAGATGTAAAGTCGCAGATCATGTTCAACCTGTTACGACCGCTGCTCTCCCACAGCGCCGCAAAGGCTTCCTTGTCGCAACCCATGGGTTCTTTGCGACGAGGCGAGGTGGCTTGGTGAGCCGTCAGCTCTCCGTCGCACGGATTCTGGGCCAGCTCGAGGAGCGGATCGGGCACCACCAGCGCCAGGAAGCCTTCCATGCGCAGCAGGAGGCTCTCCACCAGCAGCAGAAGGCGCGCCATGCCGCGGAGCTTGCGGCTGCGCGCGAGAGCTACGAGAGTTTCCGGGCGGCGGCGGACTCGGCGGGAGAGCTGGTGGCGCGACCCCTGGAAGAGGCGGCGGCGGACGACTCGATCCCGTCCGGCAAGTGGGCCGTGCTGAGCCGGCTGGTCGCCCGAGTCGTAGCCACCAAAGGGCCGATCGAGCCGTTCGGCGCCAACGCCATCGCGCAGGAGATCGAGGAGCGCTGGGGCAACCGCCTGAAGCGCCGGGTCGACCCGCGCTCCGTGGCCGCCCAGCTCCGCCGCATGGCGCGGACAGGCCGCATCCACCAGCTCCGCGCGGGCCGCGCGTTCCACGAGGCGCTGTACAGCCACACTCCGCCTCCGCTCTGAACCTATCCGATCTCCACCTCGGCCTCCACCTCAATGGGCACTCCGAACGGCAGCTCGGCCATGCCGACGGCGGAGCGCGAGTGGAGCCCCCGCTCCCGGCCGTAGAGGTCGACGATCAGCTCGGAGAAGCCGTTGACGACGGTGGCGATCTGGGTGAAGCCGGGGGCGACGTTGACCATGCCGAAGACGCGCAGCCAGGCGGAGACCCGGTCGAGGCTGCCAAGCTCCCTTTGAAGGCTGCCGAGCATCGACAAAGCGACCAGGCGCGCCGCATGGACTCCCTGCTCCAGCGACACGTCGCCGCCGACCTTGCCGCGCGGCTCGGCCAGCGTGCCGTCCGGATTGAGTGGCAGGTGGCCGGAGACCGTGGCGCGGTTGCCGCGTACCCGCACCCAGGAGAACGGGTAGGTCACACCCGACGGGCTGCGGAACGCTTCGGATACGGTCAAACCCTTCTCGCGCAGACTCTCTTCGATGGTCATGAGCCCTCCTTCGTGCCTCGGACGGTAGGATGTGCGCTCGCGGCGCGGCGGTCAACCCCGAAATGACTTGCCACGCTGAGGAGAAGGGCTTCTCGCTTGCGTTCTGACCCTCTGACGCGGCGCTTGACAGACGGGCGGCGGCACCCGATCCTGTTGGGCACCCCTTGAGGGCTTTTGACATGCAGTCCGATCCAGATCCTACCTCCAAAGCCACTCTGACGCGCGAGAGCCTCGACGCCCTGCCCGCGAGCGAGCGCCGGTCCGCGTTCGCCCGCGATTTGCGGCGGCGGGCCAGCGCGGCGTTGGGCGTCCCGGAGAGCGCGCTGGGACTGGATCAGCCGCTGCTCGATCTGGGGCTCGATTCGCTGGCGGCGATCGAGCTGGCGCATGGGGTCGTGACGGATTTCGGGATCGAGCTGCCGCTGGAGGCGGTGTTCGACGGGGCGAGCTGTGCGGGGCTGGCGGAGGCGCTGATCGGGACCACCTCTGCCGGCGGCACGGAAAAGCGCCCTCACCCCCAGCCCCTCTCCCATCTCCCGCCCACGCCCCCGCCGGGAGAGGGGAGCAAGCAGCTCTCCTCCGGCGAGCGGGGACTCTGGCTTCTCGATCGGCTGCTCCCTCCGGACGACGCTTCCTACCGTCTCGCGGCGGCGGCGCGGCTGTCGGGTTCGGTCACGGCTTTGGATCTCCGTGATGCCTTCCAGCGGCTGGTGGATCGCCACGAGGCGTTGCGCACGACGTATGTCGCCGACGAGGTCAGCGGCGAGCCGGTCCGGCGGGTGGCTGAGACGGCGACGGTGGCATTCGCGGAGATCGACGCCACGGGGTGGAGAGCCGAGCGGCTGATCCGAGCCATCGAGGATGAGGCGTGGCGGCCGTTCGATCTGGCGCGCGGACCGCTGCTGCGTGTCGCTCTCTTCTCCGGCTCAATCGAGGGATCGATCCTCGTCATCGCGATTCACCACATCATTGCTGACTTCAGCTCGCTCGCTCTCCTGGCGAAGCAGCTTGAGCTTGGTGCTGCCGGGACCGGGGGTGCGGGCTATTCGGCGTTCGCAGAGCGCCAAGCGGCGGAGCTCGCCGGCACGAAGGGCGAGGAGCTGTGGTCCTACTGGCACGGACGCCTCGCCGATCTCCCCGCCGCCGCGCGCCTGCCGTATGACCGCGCTCCGGAGCCGGGCGAGCGGCTGTCAGGTCCGGCAGGCACGGTGCGGCTCGAGCTGGGAGCGGAGCGGACCGAGCGTCTGGCGGCTCTAGCGCGCCGGCAGGGGGTCACGCTCTACGCGGCGCTCCTCGCGGCGTATGGGGCCCTCCTCGCACGGCTCAGCGGCGAGACGGATCTGACGGTCGGCTCTCCGGCGGCAGGCCGGCCCGCTGACGCCGCGGAGACGGTGGGCTATTTCGTCAATCCGCTCGTTTTGCGTTTCGGAATGGAGGGCGATCCGGCTTTCTCGGACATCCTCGCGCGGGCCGGGCAGGAGATGGCTGGCGCACTGGCGCACCAGGAGATGCCTCTTCCGCTGCTCATCGAGCGTCTGCGGCAGGAGAGACCGGGCGCGGAAATTGAGCCCTTCCGGACGATGCTGATGCTCTACCGGCCGCCGACAGGTCAAGAGGGGCTGGTCTCTCTGGCTCTAGGTGAGGAAGGCGAAGCGCTCCGGATCGGGCCGATCGAGCTGACGCCGCTGCCTCTCGCTCCGCGCTCGGCGCAGTTCGATCTCACGGCGAGCTTCGGACTGCGCGGCGGCGGCAGCCTGGGCGGACAGTTGATCTATCACGCGGGCCGTTTCGACGCGGCGACGATGCGACGCCTGGCCGGCCAGCTCGAAACGCTGCTCGACGGCGCGCTCCGGGAGCCGGAACGGCGGCTGTCCGAGCTTCCGCTCCTCTCCAGCGCACAGCGGCACCAACTCGTGCTGGAAGCGAATGATCGCTGGGAGCGCGTGGAGGCGGAGCCGGCCTGGGGATCTCTGCAAGCAGGTTTCGAACAGCAGGCGCGGCGGACTCCGGAACGGACGGCGGTCGTCGACGGGCAGGAGCGGACGACCTATGAGGAGTTGAACCGGCGCGCGAATCAGTTGGCGCGGCACCTGGTGAAGATGGGCGTCGGCGCGGAGGACCGGGTCGCCGTGCGGCTCGGCCGGACGTCCGGAACGATCGCGGCACTGCTCGGCGTGCTCAAAGCGGGTGCGGCGTATGTGCCGCTCGATCCGTCGCATCCGCAGGAACGGTTGGAGACTCTGCTCGCGGATTCGCGGGCTTCGGCGGTGGTGACGCGGCGCGTCCTGGAGGAGAGCGCAGCGGAGAGCGGTGAGGATCTGCCCGGCTGGCCGGACCGCCTCCGAACGTTCAGATCATTGGCGTATGTGATCTATACGTCAGGCTCGACCGGCAAGCCGAAAGGCGTGGGGATCGAGCACGGGAGCGCTCTGCGGCTGATCGAATGGGCAGGCCGAACGTACGGCGCCGGTGAGCTGTCGGGCGTTCTGGCGTCGACGTCGTTCGGTTTCGATCTCTCCATCTTCGAGATCTTCGCGCCGTTGTCGTTCGGCGGCACGGTGATCCTGGCCGAGAACGCTCTCGCGTTGCCGTCTCTGCCGGCCGCCGCGGAGGTGACTCTCCTCAATACTGTGCCGTCCGCGATGGCGGCTTTACTGGATTTCGACAGCCTGCCGCCGCGCTTGCGGACGGTGAACCTGGCGGGCGAGCCGTTGCGGCGGAGTCTGGCGGAGCGGGTGCTGGCGGCGGGAATCCCCCGGCTTTTCAATCTGTATGGACCGAGCGAGGACACGACCTATTCGACCGGATGGCAGGTCGAGCCGGACGAGGAGCCGCCGATCGGCCGGCCGCTCGCGGGATCGCGTGCTTACATTGCGGACAGCGCGCTACGCCTGCTGCCGTTCGGCGTTTCCGGCGAGCTGTGCCTCGGCGGCTTCGGGCTGGCGCGCGGCTATCTGGACCGGCCGGAGCTGACCGCCGAACGGTTCGTGCCGGATCCCTGGAGCAGAGGGCGCGGCGAGCCCGGCGGACGGCTCTACCGCACCGGCGACCGCGTGTCGCAACGCCCGGACGGCGCCCTGCTCTATCTCGGACGGCTGGACCGGCAGCTCAAGATCCGCGGCTTCCGCATCGAGCCGGGCGAAGTCGAAGCGGCGCTCCTGGCGCTCCCTTGGGTGCGCGAGGCGGCGGTGGTACGCCCTTCCGGACAGGACGTGCTGGCGGCGTTCGTGGCGCTCGGCGACGACGCTCCAGAGACGGCAGAGACGGATCTCCGGGCTGCGCTCTCCCGGCAGCTTCCGGCCCCCCTGGTGCCGTCGATTACACGGCTGGATCGTTTGCCTCTCACAACGAATGGCAAGGTGGACCGGAAGGCTCTCGCGGGATTCGCGGTGGCGGCGGTGACCGCCGGGGCGGCCGCGATCCAGCCGCCGCTCGGTGAGACCGAGGAGCGCCTGGCGGAGATCTGGCGAGAGATTCTGGCGCCGGACGCGGCGGCGCGAATCGGGCGCGCGAGCCGGTTCTTCGACTTGGGTGGTCACTCGCTGCTCGCCGCCCGGCTGGTGGCGCGGGTGCGGGCGGTGTTCGGCGTCGAGCTGCCGCTCTCGGTGGCGTTCGACGCGCCGCGGCTGATGGATCAGGCGCGGCGGATCGAGGCCGGGAAATCGGAGGTGGCGGCAACGATTCCACGTGCCGATGCCACCGATCCTGAAGCCGCGCGGAGCCTCTCCTTCGCGCAGGAGCGCCTCTGGTTCCTCGATCAGTTGGCGCCCGGGCAGGCGGTCTACAACATGCCGGTGGCGCTGCAGTTGAGCGGCCGGCTGGATGTCGCGGCGCTCACCGGCGCGCTCACGATCCTCACCCACCGCCACGCCGCGCTGCGGACCACGTTCGCGGAAGCGGACGGCGCGCCGTATGCCGTGGTGCGACCGGCGGAGGGTTTTGCTCTGCCGGTGCTCGACGTCTCCGAATCCGAAGCGCTCCGCCTGGCGCAGGCCGAAGCCGTCCGGCCGTTCGATCTCGCAAACGGTCCGCTGATCCGAGCGGTGCTCTTGCGACTGGATGCGGAAGATCATCTGCTCATCCTCGTCCTCCATCACATCGCGGCGGACGGCTGGTCGCTCGATGTGCTCGCCCGCGAGCTCGGCGCGGGCTATGCGGCGTTGATCCGCCACGAGCAGCCGGCGCTGCCTGATCTCCCGATCCAGTATTCCGACTACGCGGCCTGGCAACGCGCTGCACTGAATCCGGCGCTGGTACCGGAATCGCTCGCCGCCGAGCTGGGCGCCTGGCGGGACCGGCTCGCGGGTCTGCCGCCGGCCCTGTCGTTGCCCGGCGACCGGCCTCGCCCGCCGGTGCAGAGCTTCCGCGGCGGCACGGAAGCGATCAATTTTCCGGACGCTCTGCGGACCGCGCTCAGCCGGCTCGGCGCGCGCTCCGGCGCGACGTCGTTCATGGTCTGGCTGTCGGGCTTCGCGGCTCTCCTGGCACGGCTGACCGGCGAGACCGATCTCGCGGTGGGAACCGCGGTCGCGAACCGGCCGCGGATCGAGACGGAGGGTCTGATCGGCCTGTTCGTCAACAGCCTTGCCGTGCGCGGCGATCTGTCGGGCGATCCGTCGTTTACGGAGCTGCTCGGCCGCATGCGCGAATCCGCTCTCTGGGCTTTTTCGCATCAGGAGCTGCCGTTCGAAAAGCTGGTGGAAGCGCTGGCGCCGGTGCGCGCGCTGTCGCATGCGCCACTGTTCCAGGTGATGCTCGTCGCGGAGGTCGCGGCGCAGACGATCGATCTGCCCGGCCTTACCGTGCGCCGGCAGACGCTCGACACCGGCACAGCGAAGCTCGATCTGCTGCTGACGCTTCGTGATAACCATGATGACGGTGCCGGCGGTGAGCTGGAGTACAACCGCGACCTGTTCGACCGCACGACTGCGCTCCGTCTGCTGTCTCAGCTCCTCACGCTTCTCACCGGAGCCGCCGCGGCTCCGGAACGGCGTCTCGCGGATCTGCCGCTCCTCGCCGAAGCCGAGCGCCAGCAACTGATCGAATGGAATACGGTGCCGGCTCCGGCGCTCGGCGGCGCGACATTGATCGAACGTTTCGCGGCGCAGGCAGAGCGCACGCCGGAGGCCGAGGCGATCGTGGAGGGCCTTGAACGGATCAGTTATTCCGAGCTGGCCCGCAAGGCGTGGGAGATGTCCGAGCGGCTGGCCCGGATGGGTGTCGGCCCGGAGGTGCGGGTGGGCGTCTTCCTGCCGCGCACGGCGGACATGGTGGCGGCGCTCCTCGGCGTGCTCGCCGCGGGCGGCGCCTACGTGCCACTCGATCCCCGGCAGCCGGCGGCACGGCTGCGGTGGACTCTGGAGGACGTTGGGGCTTCGGTGCTGATCAGCGAGCCGGAGATGCTCGCGCGGTTGGCGGAGGGAGCAGAGAAAGATGATTGGAAGGGCACGACGGTTCTGGTGGGCGAAACGCAGCTTCACCCCCGGCCGTTCTCCGGTCTCCCGCCATCGCCGGCCGGAGCGGGAAATCTCGCTTATGTGATCTATACGTCCGGTTCGACGGGACGGCCGAAGGGTGTGGCGATCGAGCACCGGAGCGCTGCGGCGATGCTCGACTGGGGGGCCGAGCGGTTCTCACCGGACGAGCTGTCGGGTGTGCTGGCGGCGACGTCGATCGCGTTCGATCTCTCGGTGTTCGAGATCTTCCTGCCGCTGACCACGGGCGGCCGGGTGATCCTGGCCCGCGATGCGCTGGAGCTGACGTCGCTCGCCGCGGCGGCCGAGGTGACGCTGGTCAACACCGTGCCTTCGGCGATGACGGAGATCCTCCGCCTGGGCGCTCTGCCGGCGTCGGTGCGCACGGTCAATCTGGCGGGCGAGCCGCTGCCGGCGCTCCTCGCGGCGGATCTCTATCGCCAGCCGCAGGTGCGCCGGGTGTGGAATCTCTATGGCCCGTCGGAAGACACCACCTACTCGACCGGCTCGCTGGTGCCGCGCGACGGCAGCGCTCCAGCGATCGGACGGCCGTTGCCGGGAACCCGGGTGCGGGTGCTCGACGCGGCGCTCCAGCCGGTGCCGGTGGGCGTGCCGGGCGAGCTGTGCCTCGGTGGCTCGGGCTTGGCGCGCGGCTATCTCGGCCGGCCGGAGCTGACGGCGACGCGCTTCATCCCTGATCCGTCGAGCGCAGAGCCAGGCTCGCGGCTCTATCGGACCGGCGATCTGGTGCGCTTCCGGACGGACGGCGAGCTGGACTTCCTGGGCCGCGCCGATCATCAGGTCAAAGTCCGCGGTTTCCGCATCGAGCTGGGGGAGATCGAAGCGGTGCTCGCCGAGCATCCAGCGGTGCGCGCGGCGGCGGTGCTGGTGGACGAGCGGCCGGCCGGCGCCCGGCTGGTCGCCTTCTGGGCGCCGCGGCGGCCGGAGGCGGACGCCGAGCCCACTGTGCTGCGCGCCTTCCTGCGCGAGCGGCTACCCGAACCGATGCTCCCCTCGTCGTTCGTGCGCCTGGCGGTGCTGCCGCTGACGCCGAACGGCAAGATCGATCGCAAGGCTCTCCAGGAGCAGATCGCGCATGCCAGCGAACACCATGCCCAAGGCGCTGGAACGGACGCGCCGCGCGGTCTCCTGGAAGAACGCATCGCGGCCATCTGGCGTGAGGTTTTAGGGAGCGAGACAGAACGGATCGATCCGACGGCAAGCTTCTTCGAGATCGGCGGCCATTCGCTGCTGGCGACCCGCGTGATGTCGCGGCTGCGTGGCGTGTTCGGGATCGAGCTGCCGGTGCGCACGCTGTTCGAGGCGTCGTCGGTGCGCGAGTTGGCGCGGCGGGTGGAGGCGGCTCTCGATGCGGCACGCGGCGGCGCCGAGAGCCGGGCCCGGCCGCCGATCAGCAAACGGACCGAGACAGGTCCGCCCCCGCTCTCCTTCGCGCAGGAGCGGCTGTGGTTCCTCGACCGCCTGGAGGCCGGCGCGGTCTACAACATCCCGCTCGCCATCGCCGTGCACGGAGCGCTCGATCCTGCCTTTCTCGCCGGGATCCTGGCGACGATCGCGCGGCGCCATGAATCTTTGCGGACGACGTTCGAGGACGGTCCTGTGCAGGTGATCGCACCGCCTGAATTGGCGGCGATCGATCTGCCGGGCATCGATCTCACCGCTCTTCCAGAACCGGTTCAGACCGAGGAGGCGCGGCGCCTGGCCGTCGGGGAGGCGGAACGGCAGTTCGATCTCTCCCGCGGCCCGTTGGTGCGTGCCGCGCTGCTGCGCCTGGCCGAAAACGAGCACGTGCTGTTGTTGAACCTCCATCACATCATCGCCGACGGCTGGTCGATGGGCGTAATGGTCGAGGAGATCGCGGCGCTCTACCGGCAGTCTCCCGATCTCCCTGAGCTGCCGATCCAATATGCCGACTTTGCCGTCTGGCAGCGGCTCTGGCTGGGCGAGACCGAGTTGGCGCACCAGGTGCGTTTCTGGCGCGAACGCCTGGAGACCGCGCCGCTCTCGATCGCCCTGCCCGCTGATCGTCCGCGGCCGGCGGCGCAGAGCTTCCGCGGCGCGGCGATTCCGTTCACCTTCGAGCCGGACCTCGCGGCCGGCCTCCTCGCGCTCGGCCAGCGTTGCGGCGCGACGCCGTTCATGACGCTCCTCGCCGGCTTCGCCGCCCTGCTGCTACGCCTCACCGGGCAGGACGATCAGGTCATCGGCACGCCGATCGCGAACCGCAATCTGCTGGAGACCGAGAAGCTGATCGGCTTCTTCGTCAACAGCCTGCCGTTGCGTCTGGACCTGGCGGGAGATCCGTCGCTGGCGACGCTGATCGCCGGTGTGCGCGAGACGTCGCTGGCGGCTTACGCGCATCAGGATCTCCCCTTCGAACGCCTGGTCGAGGAGCTGCGGCCGGAGCGGCATCTGGCGCAGAATCCTCTCTTCCAGATGATGTTCGCGTTTCAGAACGCGCCGCTCGTGCCGCTCGCCGAGATGGATCTCCCGGGGATCACACTGGAGCCGTTCCCGTTCGCCGTGCCGACGGCGAAATTCGATCTGCAGCTCGATCTGACTGAAGCGGAGACGGCTGATGGAAAGGTTTTTTTGGGTGAGCTGCGCTATGCCACGGATCTGTTCGACGCGGTGACCATGGAGCGATGGATCGGCCATCTGCGGACGCTCCTCGCGGCAGGAGCCGCCGATCCGGAGATCCGGCTGGCCGATCTGCCGCTCCTTGGGGAGGGCGAACGGCATCAGCTCGCTGTCGAATGGAATGCGGCTGTGACTCCGAGCGGTGGCGCTTCGTTCCTCGAACTCTTCGCGGATCAGGTGGCACGGGCGCCGGAGGTGATGGCGATCGTCTGCGAGGGCAACGCGCTCACCTATGAGCAGCTCGACCGCCGCGCCAATGCGCTCGCGCGGCGTCTGCGGATGGCAGGAGTGGCTCCGGGCGCGGCGGTCGGTCTCTGTGCCGGACGCTCGGCGGCGTCGGTGAGCGGGCTGCTCGGAATCTGGAAGGCTGGCGCGGTGTACGTGCCGCTCGATCCGGAGCATCCACGGTCGCGGCTCTCGTATCTGCTGGAGGACGCGGACGTCGTGGCGGTCGTCGTCGATGAGGCGCGGGAGCCCCTCCTCGCAGAGGTGGCTCCGGCCGGAACAGCACTGGTTCCGATCGATGAGGAGGCGGGTGGTGGCGCCCCTCTCCCGGCGGATGGGGGGGCGATGGGAGAGGGGTCGGGGGTGAGGTTCCACGGCCTCGCCTACCTCATCTATACCTCCGGCACGACCGGCCGCCCGAAGGCCGTCATGGTCGAGCATTCCGCGCTCGCGAGCCGGCTGGCCGCGATGCTCGGCCGGTTCGGCTTCGCTCCGGGCGAGCGGATGCCGGCGATCGCACCGTTTACCTTCGACATCTCGCTGTTCGAGCTGCTCGCTCCTCTCGCGTCCGGCGGCAGGGTGGTGCTCCTGCCTCTGGACCCGACGCTCGACGTGCAGCAGCTCGTCCGCACGCTGCCGGACGTCGACCGGCTTCATGCCGTGCCGGCGGTGATGCGCCAGGTGGCCGAGCTGGTGCGGCGCGATGATTCCGCGGGCGATCCCCGGACCGCCCGCCGCATCAAAGAGCTGTTCGTGGGCGGTGACGTGGTGCCGGCCGATCTGCTGGAGGATCTGCGGCGCGCCTTTCCGCAGGCCCGGGTGTGGGAGCTCTATGGGCCGACCGAAGGAGCGATTTTCTGCTCCGCCTTCGCGGCGCCGGCGACGGGAGAACCGATGCGCTCGCTGCTCGGCCGGCCGCTCCCGGGCGGCGCTCTCACCCTGCGTGACAACACCGGCCGGCAGGCGCCGGTCGGCGTGGCGGGCGAGATCTGGATCGGCGGCGGCGGTCTGGCGCGCGGCTACTGGCGGCGCCCGGATTTGACCGCGGAGCGGTTCGTGCCCGCTGCGGACGGCGGCCGGCTCTTCCGCACCGGCGATCTCGCGCGGCAGCTTCCGGACGGCTGCCCGGAATTCCTCGGCCGGACGGACGAGCAGGTCAAGGTGCGCGGCGTCCGCATCGAGCCGGGAGAGATCGAGAGCGCGCTGCTGCGCCATCCGGAGGTGCGCGAGGCGGTGGTCGCGGTGCAGCCGGAGGGCGGAACGTCTGCCGAGCCCGGCACGCGGCTGGTCGCCTACGTGGTGCGCCGCGCGGAGCCGGACGGCGACATCGCGGAGACCGCCGCCACCGAGCACGTCGCCGCGTGGCGCGCCCTCTACGACGAGACGTACAGCCGGGCCGAGGGCAGCGGCACGGGCGAGAGTTTCACCGGCTGGACGAGCAGCTACACGGGGCTGCCGATCCCTGCGCCCGAGATGCGCGAATGGCTGGACGGCACAGTCGAGCGCATCCTCTCCCTGGGCCACCGCCGCCTGCTGGAGATCGGTTGTGGCGCCGGCGTTCTCGCCGCCCGCCTCCTCCCGCACGTCGAGCGCTACCGCGGGATCGACTTCTCGGCGCCGGCGCTCGACCGGGCGCGGCGCCTTCTGCGTCCGCCTGACGGAGCGGACGTCGAGCTGACGCAGGGGCTGGCCGACGACTGGAGCGGCGTCGCGCCGGGGGCCTTCGATCTCGTGGTGATCAACTCGGTGGCGCAGTACTTCCCGAGCGCCGAGTACCTGCAACGGGTCTTGGAGAACGCGATCGCTTCGGTCGCTCCGGGCGGCGCGATTTTCGTGGGAGACGTCCGCAGCCTGCCGCTGCTGCCGGCCTTCCACGCTTCGGTCGAGCTGGCCACTGTGCCCGCCGGGCTCGCCGCCGCCGAGTTGCTGCGCCGGGCCGCGCAGCGCGGGAAGGAAGAGGAGGAGCTGGTCGTCGATCCGGCCTTCTTCTTCGCCCTCGCCGCACGGCTGCCCGCGGTGCGCCACGTCGAAGTCAGGGTCAAGCGCGGCCGGGCGCGCAACGAGCTGACGCGCTTCCGGTTCGATGTGGTGCTCCACGTGGGAGAAGCCGCGCCGGCGGCGCCGCTCTGGGCGGTCTGGAATGGCGATCTGTCCGCTCTGGAAAAACAGCTCACCGGCGAGGCACCGGAGGCATTGGCGATCTCCGGCATTCCGGACGCGCGCCTGATCGAGATCACGGCGTGGACCGGGGTCGAAGCCACGGCGGGCGAAGAGACATCGGCGGCGGACCTGCGCAAAGCCGTCGCGCACCAGACAGCCCGACTGGAGAAAGAAGGGATCGAGCCGGAGGATCTCGTCGAGCTGGGCCGCCGCGCCGGCTATGCCGTCGAGATCACCTGGTCGGCGCCGGAGGAGTGGCGGTCCGGCCGGTTTTCCGCCGTGTTCTCCCACTCGGCCCGATCGATCCCGGCGCCGGTCCGCCCGGCCGAGCTGACGGCCGCGCTCGCGGCCTTCACCAACGCTCCGCTCGCCGGCAAGATCGACCGCCGCGCCCGTGCCGAGGCGGTCGGTGAGCTGCGCCGCTTCCTGCGCGGCGAGCTGCCTCCATCCATGGTCCCCAGCGCCTTCGTAATGCTCGACGCGCTGCCGGTAACCGCGCACGGCAAGGTTGACCGCGCCGCTCTGCCGCTGCCGGCGGGGATCGGATCGCGGGCGACAGCCTACGTGGCGCCGCGGACACCGGTTGAAGAGGCCGTCGCGGAGATCTGGACCGAGCTGCTGGATGTCTCCGGGAGCGCCAAGGTGAGCGCCCGCGACAGCTTCTTCGCTCTCGGCGGCCACTCGCTGCTGGCGACGCAGGTGGTGGCGCGGCTGCGCGAGCGCTTCGGCGTCGAGTTGCCGGTGCGCGCCGTCTTCGAGGAGGCGACGCTGACGGACCTTGCGGCACGGGTCGAGGCGGCACAGCGAATCGAGAGATTGGACGCTCCTCTGCCGCCTTTGGAGAGAGCGGATCTCGGCGATGATGCCCCGCGGCCGGCGTCCTTCGCGCAGCGCCGTCTCTCGTTCCTCGACCGCCTGGAGCCCGGGACCGCGCTCTACAACATTCCGGCCGCTCTCGCGGCGCACGGCGACCTGGACGCTGGAGCGATGACGCGCGCTCTTTCCGAGATCGCCCGCCGGCACGAGGCGTTGCGCACGGTGTTCGCGGAACAAGCCGGCGAGCCGGTGCAACGCATCCTCGCCGCGGCGCCGCTCGCCGTGCCGATGATCGATCTGCGCGCGCTGCCCGCCAATCGGCGCTGGCAGGAGGCGCGAGATCTGGCGGTCCAGGAGGCAGGTCTGCCGTTCGATCTTGCACGCGGTCCGCTCTGGCGCGTGCGCCTGCTCCGCCTCGCCGAGCGCGAGCACCAGGCGCTCCTGACCCTCCATCACATCGTGAGCGACGGCTGGTCGACCGAGGTGCTGGTGCGCGAGGTGGCGGCGCTCTACACGGCATTCGCCGCCGGCCGGCCGTCTCCGCTCCCCGAGCTGCCGCTCCAGTATGGCGACTACGCCGTCTGGCAGCGGCGCTGGCTCACCGGCGCGCCGCTCGAACGCGAGCTGGCCTACTGGCGGCGGCAGCTCGCGGGCGCTCCGGCGCTGGAGCTGCCGGCCGACCGTCTGCGCCCGGCGTTTGCGAGCCACCGCGGCGCGCTCGTCCAATGGACAGTGCCGGAGCCGCTCGGCGCGGGCTTGCGGATGCTTGCCCGCCGCTATGGCGCGACGCTCTTCAGCACGCTCCTCGCCGCGTTCCAGGCGCTCCTCGTCCGCCTCTCCGGCCAGGAGGACGTCAGCGTTGGCACGCCGGTCGCCGGGCGGAGCCACGTCGAGATCGAGGGACTGATCGGCTTTTTCGTCAACACCCTGGTGCTGCGCGCCGAGCTGGCAGATCCAGACGATCCAACATTCCGCGAGCTGTTGGCCCGCGCGCGGGAGACCTCGCTCGCCGCGCAAGCGCATCAGGCGGTGCCGTTCGACCGCTTGGTCGAGGAGTTGGCGCCGGAGCGCGATCTCGCCCGCACGCCGCTCTTCCAGGTAATGTTCGCGCTCCAGAACGCGGCGCGTGCCGCCCTCGATCTCCCCGGCCTCACCCTGGCGCCGCTGCCGCTCGACCGGCCGGCCGGAGACACCGCCAAATTCGATCTCACGCTGACGATCGAAGAAGGAGCCGGCGGCCTCTCCGCGAGCTTCGAATACAGCACCGATCTTTTCGACCGATCGACAATCGTCCGCTGGGCCGGCCACCTCGAACGGCTCATGGCCGGCGCCATCGAGAGCCCGTCGCTCCATCTCTCCGATCTGCCACTCCTTTCGCCGGCCGAAAGGCACGAGCTGATCGTCGGCTGGAACGACGTCGCCTGGGAAACAGAGACCGCGCCGCTCAGCCGCTCGACGCTCTGGGATCTCTTCGTCCGCCAGGCGGAAAGGACGCCCGAAGCCTGGGCGCTCGAAGGAGCCCCCGACCGCTACACCTACGGCGAGCTGCGCACTCTCGCCGAACGGCTTGCGGCACAGCTCCAGCAGCGTGGCATCGTCCCGGAAGCGGTGGTCGCGGTCTGCGTCGAGCGCTCGCCGGCCCTGGTGATCGGCCTGCTGGGCGCCCTCGCCGCGGGAGGGGTCTACCTGCCGATCGATCCCGCGCTGCCCGAGCTGCGCCGCGACCTTCTGCTCACCGACTCTGGAGCCCGGGTGCTGGTCACCGAAACCAGCCTGCTCACCGCCTGGCCGGTGCCAGCAACCGTCAATCCCCTCTGCCTGGATCGTCTGGACGAAATCGGATCAGACACCGTGATCGGTCCGCTCCCCGGCCACCTCGCCTATCTGATCTATACCTCCGGCTCCTCGGGCCAACCGAAAGGTGTGGCGGTGACGCACGAGGAAGCCGCGCGCCACTGCGAGGCCGCGATCCGCGAGTACGCATTGACCGCAAACGACCGCGTCCTGCAATTCCTCTCCGCCGGCTTCGACGTCTCGCTCGAAGAGATCCTCCCGACCCTCGCAGCCGGAGCCGCGGTCGTCCTGCGAGGGCCGGAGCTGCCGCACCCGGCGGACCTGCTCGGCGTTCTCTCGCACCGCCGGATCTCCGTCGCCAATCTTCCCACCGCCTACTTTCAGCAGTGGTCACGGGAAGGCACCGGTAGCGGTCCTGGGGGCCGTCCGTCCGAGCAAGCGACTGGCCGCGCTGCTGTTCTGGCGCCCGAAGGAGCGGCGGAGGACGAGACGGCCCCCAGGACCGCGGATCCATCTCCACTGCGCCTGGTCATCGTGGGAGGGGAGGCGCTGTCGCCGCTCGCCGTCGCGCCCTGGGAATCCTTCCGCCGCGCCGCGTTTCCCGCCGCCCGCCTGCTCAACGGCTACGGTCCGACCGAAGCAATCATCACCGCGACGCTCCACGAGGTCATTCCGGCGGACGAGCACGGCGCCGCCGCCGTCTCGATCGGCCGGGCCATGCCCTACCGCTCGGCCTACGTCGTCGATCGCCACGGCGGCCTCCAACCCGTCGAAGTCCCCGGCGAGCTCTGGCTGGGAGGCCTGCTGGCACGAGGTTATCTCGGCGATCCGGCGAGGACGGCGGAGCGATTCATCCCCGATCCGTTCGGCCAACCCGGCGGCCGGCTCTACCGCACGGGCGATCTCGCGCGCCGCGAGCCGTCGGGAGAGATCTCCTTCCTCGGCCGTTTCGATCACCAGGTGAAAGTGCGCGGCTTCCGCGTCGAGTTGGGAGAGATCGAGACGGCGATCGCCGCCGAGCCCGGCGTGCGCGAAGCGGTCGTCGTGGTCTGGGGCGACGGCGAGGAGCGGCGCCTCGCCGCCTTCTTCGTGCCGGAGCCGGGCCGAGAAGTGCCGCCCGCGCAGATCCGTGATCGGTTGCGCGAGAAGCTCCCCGGTGCGCTCGTCCCCTCGGCCTTCGTGCCGCTCGCCGTGCTGCCGCTGACGCCGAACGGCAAAGTCGACCGCAAGGCGCTGCCGAATCCGTTCGCTGCGACCGGCAGACACCCGGATGAGGACCGCCGACCGAGCACGCCGGTCGAAGAGGTGGTCGCGGCGATCTGGTGCGACGTTCTGGAGCTGCCCGCCGTGCAACTCGGCGAAAGCTTTTTCGATCTGGGCGGCCATTCGCTCCTCGCCACCCGCGTCAGCTCCCGCCTGCGCGCCGCCTTCGGCGTCGAGCTGCCATTGCGTGATCTGTTCGAGCGGCCGACGATCGAAGGCATCGCCCGCCGCGTGGAGGATGCCCGCCGGCTGGCCGGCGGCGACGAGAGCCCCACCCCGGCGCCGCCGATCACCCGCGAGCCGCACAACCCTCCGAATGCCCTGAACGCTCCGGCGCCGCTCTCGTTCGCACAGCAACGCCTCTGGTTCCTCGATCAGATGGAGCCCGGCGGCTCGGCCTACAACATCCCCTTCGGCATTCTGCTGGAAGGGCCGCTCAACGTCGGCCTCCTGCTCGCGGTCCTCGGCGAGATCGTGCGCCGGCACGAGGCGCTCCGCACCCGCTTCGAAGCGCGCGGCGGCGATCCGGTCCAGGTGATCGATCCGCCGCGATCGCTCGCGTTGCCGATCGTCGATCTCGGCGTTCTGCCGGGAGCGATCGCCTGGGCGGAGACGCTCCGCCTCGCCGCAACCGTCGGCACGCTGCCGTTCGATCTGGCGCGCGGTCCGCTGCTGTACGCCTTCCTGCTGCGGCTCTCGCCCGCGCGCCACGCCCTGCTCGCCTCGATGCATCACATCGTCAGCGACGAGTGGTCGATGCGCGTGCTGCTGCGCGAGGTCGTGGTGCTCTACAAGGCGTTCGGTGGCGGCCTGCCGTCGCCGCTCGCCGAGCTGCCGGTCCAGTACTCCGATTACGCGGTGTGGCAGCGACGCTGGCTGACCGGCGAATCTCTCAATGGGCAGCTCGCCTTCTGGCGGCAGAAGTTGGGCGACGAGCCGCCGGTGCTCGAGTTGCCGGCGGACCGGCCGCGTCCGGCGGTGCAGAGCTACCGCGGTGGCACCGTGCCATTGCGCCTGCCGGAGGCGCTCGCGCGGTCGCTGATGATCCTCTCGCGGCGCGCCAGCACGACGCCGTTCATGACACTCCTCGCGGCGTTCGCCGTGCTCCTCCACCGCTCAACGGGGCAGACCGATCTCGCGATCGGCACGCCGATCAGCGGACGCACGCGCCTGGAGATCGAAGAAGTGATCGGTTTCTTCCTCAACACCCTGGTGCTGCGTCTCGATCTCGCGGGCAGTCCAAGCTTTTCGTCCCTGCTCGCCCAGGTGCGCGAGCAGTCGCTCGCCGCCTACGCGCACCAGGATCTGCCGTTCGAAAAACTGGTCGACGAATTGCGCCCGAGCCGCAGCCTTGCACACTCGCCGCTCTTCCAGGCGCTCTTCGTTCTCCTCCATGAGACGCCGCTCGACGAAGAGGTGCTCGGGCTACATCTGACGTCGCTGACGACGGAGCAGAAGACGGCAAAATTCGATCTGTCACTCGCGCTGGCTGCCGAGCCGGAAGCGCTCTCGGGAGCGTTCGAATACGCCGCCGATCTGTTCGACCGCACGACGATCGTGCGATTGATCGGTCATCTCGAAAGGCTGCTCACAGCGCTGGCCGAAGATCCGGACCGGCCGGTGTCGCATCTGGCGCTCGCGTCGTCCGCCGAGACACAGCAGGTCCTCCGCGAGTGGAACGACACGGCGGGCGACGAATCCGCGGAGGTCCTCGTCCATGAGCTGTTCTCCCGCGCGGTGCGGCGGAATCCGGCCGCGCCGGCGGTCGTCTGGACGGACGGATCATGGAGCTACGCCGAATTCAATGCCCGGGCCGAGCGTCTGGCGCACCGCCTGCGAGCCGAAGGTGTCGGGCCGGACGTGCCGGTCGGCGTCCTGGCGCATCGCGGACCGCACCTTGCGGTGGCCTTCCTCGCGGTGCTCAAGGCGGGCGGCGCGCATCTGCCGCTCGATCCGTCGTATCCCGCCGAGCGGCTGCGTTTCATGCTGGAGGATTCCGGCGCGCCGGTGGTGCTTACAGGAGGCCCTCACCCCCGGCCCCTCTCCCAGCTCCCCCCTCCCAACCCCGGGAGAGGGGAGAAAAGCAGGGTTTGGATCGAGATTGAGCTTGACGGGACAGGCTCTGTACCGGCTCTGTCGCCGGTTCCGGTGAATCTCGACAACATCTCTTATGTGATCTATACCTCCGGATCGACCGGCCGGCCGAAGGGAACCGCCCTGCCGCATCGCACGCTCGCGAATCTCATCGCGTGGCAGATCGCGCGGCTCCGGCAGGATGGCGTCGATCCGTGCCTCCGCACTCTGCAGTTCGCCTCGCCGAGCTTCGACGTCTCGGTCCAGGAGCTGCTGGCCACCTGGTGCGCCGGCGCGACGCTGGTGATCGGTCCCGAGGAGGCAAGGCGCGATCCGCGGCTTTTGGTGGAAGTGCTGGAACGGGAGCGGATCGAGCGGCTTTCCCTGCCGTACGTCGCCTTGCAGCAGCTCGCGGAGCACCTGTCCGGTGACGCGCCGGCGCCTTCCCATCTCCGCGAGCTGTTGACGGCCGGTGAACGGTTGCAGATCACACCGCAGATCGCCGCCATGATCCGCCGCCTGCCGGGATGCGCGCTCCACAACCAATATGGCCCCTCGGAGGCGCACGTGGTCACGGCCTTCTCCCTCACCGGCGAGCCGGCGCGCTGGCCGCTCCTGCCGCCGATCGGACGGCCGCTCACCGGCGTCACGGCGTACGTGCTCGACCGCGATCTGAGGCCGGTGCCGCTCGGCGTCTCCGGAGAGCTGGCGCTCGGCGGTGTGAGCCTCGCCCGCGGATATATCAACCGGCCGGATCTGACAGCCGAGAAATTCGTTCCCGATCCTTTCTCCCGGGCTCGCGGCGCACGCCTGTACCGGTCGGGCGATCTGGCGCGTTTCCAGCCGGACGGCGAGATCGATTTTCTCGGCCGGATCGACGGTCAGGTGAAGATCCGTGGATTCCGCATCGAGCCGGGGGAGATCGAGGTGGCGCTCGCGGCGCATGAGCAGGTGCGCGAAGCGGTCGTCGTGGCACGCGGCGACGGCACGGCCGTGGGTCGCCGGCTGGTCGCTTACGTCACGCCGGCCGGCGCGGAAGGTGACGTGAAGACGGTCGACCTGCGCACCTTCCTACGCGACCGGCTGCCCGAGCACATGGTGCCTTCGGCGTTCGTGGTGCTGGCCGCCCTGCCGCTCACCGGCAGCGGCAAGGTGCAGCGTTCCGCGCTTCCGGAGCCGGAGGGCGAAATGTCATCGGTCTACGTTCCCCCCGCGACGGCGCTCGAACGGATGGTCGCCGAGGTCGTGGCGGCACAGCTCGACGGGGCGAAGGTCGGCCGCGACGACAATTTCTTCGATGCCGGCGCACACTCGCTGCTGATGGTCCGTGTGGCCGCGGAGTTGACGCGCCGGCTCGGCCGCACGGTGGCGGTGGTCGATCTGTTCCGCTTCCCAACGGTGGCCGCGCTGGCTCGCCACCTCGGCGACAGCGCAGCGGACGATGCGCCGCCGGACCGCGCGGTGTTCGAAGCAAGAGCGGCGGAGCGGGCGCGAGGACGGAGCCGGCGAGCCCTCACCCCCGGCCCCTCTCCCAGCTCCCCCCTCCCAGCCCCGGGAGAGGGGAGACCAGCAAGCAACGTCAGGAGCAATGAGATGGTTCACGAACCCGAGCCCGCGCCGGAGGAGACGTTCGAGCAGATCGCCGTCATCGGCATCGCCTGCCGCTATCCCGGCGCCGCGAACTCCGGAGAGTTGTGGCGCAACCTGCGCGACGGCGTCGAATCGATCACTCGCTTCAGTGACGAGGAGCTGGCGGCGGCCGGGGTGCCGGCTGAAACGATCGCCGATCCGGCCTACGTGAAGGCGGCCGGAGTGATCGCCAATCCGGAGGGTCCGGAGATGTTCGACGCCGACTTCTTTGGCTTCACTCCTCGCGAGGCGGAGCTGATGGACCCTCAGCAGCGCATCTTCCTCGAATGCGCCTGGCAGGCCTGCGAGGATGCGGGCTACGTGCCGCAGTCATTTCCGGGACGGATCGGCGTCTACGGCGGCGCCGCGGCGGGCACCTACTTCATTCACAACGTGCTGACCAATCCGGACGTCGTTGCCGCGGCCGGCGGCATGCAGGTGAAGCTGCTCAATGACAAGGATTTTATCACCACTCACGTCTCCTACAAGCTCAACCTGCGCGGACCGTCGCTCGCCATCCAGACCGCCTGCTCGACCTCGCTGGTCGCCGTCCACGTCGCCTGCCAGTCGCTCCTCGACGGCGAGTGCGAAATGGCGCTCGCGGGCGGTACCGGCATTTCGTTTCCGCACCGCACCGGCGCCTTCTATCAGGAAGGTGGCATCAATTCGCCCGACGGCCACTGTCGCGCGTTCGATATCAATGCCAAGGGACTGGTGGACGGCAACGGCACCGGCGTCGTGCTGTTGAAGCGCCTGTCGCGGGCGCTCGCCGACGGCGATGTGATCCATGCGGTGATCCGCGGCTCGGCGATCAACAACGACGGCGCCCTGAAAGCCGGCTACACGGTCCCCTCGGTCGACAGCCAGATGGAAGTGATTGGCGAGGCGCTGGCCGCGGCGCGCGTGGACGCGGACTCGATCGGCCTCGTCGAGGCGCACGGCAGCGGCACGCCGCTGGGCGATCCGATCGAGGTGCGGGCGCTCAGCCGCGCGTTCCGCTCCACGACCGATCGCAAAAACTTCTGCGCCCTCGGATCGATCAAGACCAACATCGGCCACACCGACGCCGCGGCCGGCGTCGCGGGATTGATCAAAGCCGTCTTGGCGCTCGAAAACCGGCAACTCCCGCCGAGCCTCCATTTCGAAACGCCGAACCCCGAGGCCGGTCTGCCGGAGAGCCCGTTCTTCGTTCCCACCCGCGCGCTCGATTGGCCGGCTGGATCAGTACCGCGCCGGGCCGGCGTCAGCTCGCTCGGCATCGGCGGCACCAACGCGCATGTAGTGCTCGAAGAAGCGCCGCCCACGCCGGCCGCCGCGCCGTCGCGGCCGTGGCAGCTCCTGACCGTCTCGGCACGCAGCCACGCGGCGCTCGACCAGGCGACGGCCCGGCTGGGCACTCATCTGGAGCAGAACTCTGTGTCGCGCTTCGAGCTGGCGGATGTGGCTCACACGCTGCGGGTGGGCCGCAAGGCGTTCTCGCAGCGCCGCGCCCTGCTCTGCCGCGACCGCGCCGGCGCGGTCGCCGGTCTCACCGACCCGGCGCGCTGGACCGAAGGCACGGCGCCCGCCGCGGGCGAGCGGCCGGTCGCGTTCCTTTTTCCCGGCCTGGGTGAGCATTACACCGGCATGGCGGCCGGGCTCTACCGCGCGGAGCCCATCTTCCGCGCCGCGATCGACCGCTCGGCGGAGATCCTCGGGCCACATCTCGGGATCGATCTCCGCGAGCTGCTGGTCTATTGGGAAGGCGGAACACCGACCTATGAGCGCGCACCGAGTGCGAAGGCAAAACCTGATCTGCGCCGTCTGCTCTCCCAGGAGCCTGAAGAAGATGACGACGAGGCCGGCCGGCAGCTCAACCGGACCGCGTTCGCGCATCCGGCCGTGTTCGCGGTCGAGCACGCGCTCGCCGAGCTCTGGCTCGCCTGGGGCATCCGGCCGCGGGCGATGATCGGCTACAGCCTGGGCGAGTACGTGGCCGCCTGCCTGGCCGGCGTCTTCTCGCTCGACGACGCGCTCGCGCTGGTCGCCGGCCGCGCCCGCCTGATCGACGCATTGCCCGCCGGCGCCATGCTGGCCGTGCCGCTGTCGGTTCCGGAGACTGAAGCACTGCTCGCCGGAGAAACCGGTCTCTCGCTCGCCGCCGCCAACGGCCCCGGCCTCTCGGTTATCGCCGGCCCCGAGGCCGCGGCGACCGCGTTCGCCCGCCGCCTGGCCGAGCGCGGTATCGCTTGCCGCCGTCTGCGCACGAGCCACGCCTTCCACAGCCCGATGATGCGGCCGGCCGCGGCGGAGCTGACCCGCCTCGCATCGAGCCTCACTCTCAAGGCGCCGCGCATCCCGTTCATCTCGAATGTCACCGGCACCTGGATCACCGATCGCGAAGCGACCGATCCGGCGTACTGGGCCGAACATCTGTGCCTGCCGGTGCGCTTCGCCTCCGGGCTCGCGGCGCTCGCCTCCAGCGGCGATGGCGGAGACGACGATGCGCAGCTCCTGCTCGAAGTCGGCCCCGGGCAGACGCTCGGTACGTTGGCGCGGCAACGTCCGAACCGGCCGACCGGCGAGACGGTGATCGCCTCGCTGCGCGACCGGCACGACGAGGTCTCCGACCAGGCCTTCCTGCTCGACGCGCTGGCCCGCCTCTGGGTGGCCGGAGCGGCGCCGGATTGGACCGCGTTCACCAATGGTGAGCGTCGCCGCCGCATGCCGCTGCCGACCTATCCATTCGAGCGCCGCCGCTATTTCCTGGAGCCCGGCACGGTGAGTGCGGGACTGGTCTCGACGATCCGTCAGGAAGGGCGGCTCGCCTTGGAGGATTGGTTCTCCACGCCGTACTGGGAGAGCGCGCCGCAGACCCCTCACCCCCGACCCCTCTCCCATCCCCTCCCGCCACCCGGGAGAGGGGCGCCACCGCCCTCTCAAGATCTCGGTTTCCCCCTCTGGCTCCTCCTCGGCGACGGAGCCGGCCTCGCGGACCGTCTCGAAGAGCGGCTCATCCTCGGCGGCGACACCGTGCAGCGGGTGAAGCAGCCGGAGGATTACGGCGCGCTGTTCGCGGCGGGGGTGCCGAACCGCATCGTCCATCTACTGAGCCTCGACGCCGGCGATCCTGAGGAGACCGGCTTCTACAGCCTGCTCGCGCTGGCCCGGGCGCTTGCGGACCTGAGCGCCGAGAGCCGCGCCGGTCTGCACGTCTCCGTCGTGACCAGCGGCGTCGCCGCGGTGCTTGGAGACGAGACGCTGATGCCGGAACGGGCGGCGCTGCTCGGACCTTGCCGCGTTCTGCCGCAGGAGGTGCCGGGGGTGACGAGCACGGTGATCGATGTCCTGGACACGGATCTGTCGCTGGAGCGGATCGCGGGATTGACCCATCGGCTAGTCGCCGAGCTGGTGCCTCAAACCAATTCCGGGCGGGTGGAAGGGCCGAAGGCCCGGGCTTCCTCAGCCCAGGGCAACGCCCTGGGTGGGGGTGAGGGCCCGCTGATCGCCCTCCGCGGCCGTCGCCGTTTCCTCCGCCGCTTCCACTCCGCCGCCCTGCCGCCCGCCGCTCACGGCGCGGAGCGCCTCCGGCAGAACGGCGTCTATCTGATCACCGGCGGCCTCGACGAGACCGGCGTCACGCTCGCCGAACAGCTCTTCAAGGCGTGCGGTGCGCGGCTCTGCCTGGTGGCGCCGGAGGACACGCCGCCGATGGACCGCTGGGGCGATTGGCTGAGCGCTCTCGATGAGCGGTCGGAGGAGAGTCGCCGGCTGCGGCGTGTGCTGGCGCTCGAACGCTCCGGTTGCGATCTCCTGGTGACCGCCGCCGATCTCGCGCATGCTGGGCAGGTACGGCAGGCGGTCGAGCTCGCGGTGGCGCGGTTCGGCACGGTCCACGGTGTCATTCACGCCGCCGGACGGACAGGCGCCGGCCTGATGCAGTGGAAATCGCGCTCTCAGGCCACTTCGGTGCTCGCTCCCAAGGTGCGCGGCACGCGCAATCTCGCGGCCGCTCTCTCCGGATCGTTCTCCGGCAAGGCGCTCGATTTCTTCGTCCTGTTCGGCTCCAACGCCGCGATCTCCGGCGGCTTCGGGCAGTCCGACACGTCGGCTGGCGCGGTGTTCCTGGACGTCTTCGCTCAAGCCGCGGAGCAGGAATCCGAACAGATCATCCAAACCATCGATTGGGACTTTTTCCGCTGGCAGCCGATCACCGCGTCGACGCCGGAGCTGGCGGCGGCGCTGGAGCAGGGGCTGGCGAAAAACGGCATCGCGGCGGAGGAGATGTTCGAGGTCTTCCTGCGCGTGCTCGCCTCGCCGCTGCCGCAGGTCGTCGTCTCCACCCAAGGGCTCGACGTCCTCACCTCCCAGCTCGATTCGTTCTCCGCCACCGCGCTCCTCAATGCGATCGCCACCCCGGGCGCCGCGGGCTCGCATGCGCGGCCGGAGATCTCGGTGATCTATGAGCCGCCGCAGGGCGAAACGGAGGAGGTCGTCGCCCGCGTCTGGCAGGAGGCGTTCGGCATCGACCGAGTGGGCCGCGACGACAACTTCTTCGAGCTGTCGGGAAACTCGCTGCTGGCGATCCAGATTGTCACCCGCATCTCGCAGGCAATGAGCGTCGACCTGCCGACCGCGAGCCTGCTCGAAGCGCCGACCGTGGCCGGATTGGCCGAGGCGGTCGAGCGCCTGCGGCCGGGAACGCCGGAGCAGGAGATGGCGGAGGCGGATCCCGAGGAGCTGGAGCGCCTGTTGCGGGAGATCGAGGCGCTGTCGCTCGACGAAGCCGAGGCCAAGCTCGCCCGTGAGATGGAGACGCTGAGCTGATGAGCGCCACCGATCTCTCGTCCCGTCTATCTTCGTTGTCGCCTGCCCAGCGCGCGCTCCTCGAGCTCGCGCTACGGAAGAAGAGCAAGCCGGCCGAAGCTCCAGACGTCGCACCGCCGGCCGCGTCATCGCTCATTCCGCCGCGCGCGCAGCAGGACCACTGCCCGCTGTCGATCGATCAGGAGCGGCTCTGGTTCATCCAGCAGCTCGACCTCGCGAGCCCGATCTACAACATTTACAGCGCCCACCGGCACAAGGGCCCGCTCGACGTCGGCACCTTCACCCGCGCGCTCGACATCGTCGTCGCCCGCCACGAGATCCTGCGCACCAGCTTCCCGGCGATCGACGGCCGGCCGGTGCAGGAGATCGCGCCCACGCTGCGCACCTCCATGCTGGTGGTCGACCTGCGCGGCCTGCGCGACCTGCCGCGCGTGGTGCGGGAGGACGAGGCCTATCGCGCGGCCATGATGGCCTGCCGCGAGCCGTTCGATCTCTCCCACCTGCCACTTTTCCACAGCGTGCTGGTGCAGGTGGACGACGAGGATTTCATCCATCCGATCTCGATCCATCACATCATCACCGACCGCGTCGCCGCCTACGTGTTCGAGAACGAGGTCACCGATCTCTACCGGCTGCTCTCCACCGGCCAGCCGCCGGTGCTGCCGCCGGTGGATCTCCAGTTCGCGGATTTCGCGGTCTGGCAGCGCGAGCGCCTGAAGGACGAGGCGGTGATGGCGGAGCACGTTGCCTACTGGCGCGCCAAGCTCGCCGATGCACCCGAGCTGTCGACTCTGCCGCCGGACCGACCGCGCCCGGCGGTGCAGACACCCTGGGGCGCGCGTCGGCGGATCGCGATTTCGACCGCGATGGCCGACGAGTTCCGCGCCTTCTCGAAGGCGATGGACGTGACCATGTTCATCTCCGGCCTCGCGATCTGGAAGTCGGTCCTCGTCCGTCTCTCCGGGCAGGACAAGATGATCGTCGGCACGCCGATGAACTATCGCCAAGTGCTGGATGTGCCGCACGTCCTCGGCTTTTTCCTGAACCAGATTCCGCTCTACACCGACCTTGGCGGCGATCCCACGTTCCGCGAGATCCTGGGCCGCGTCCGCACCACGTCGCTCGAAGCCTACGCGCACCACGAGCTGCCGTTCGCCAAGATGGTGGAGCTGCTGCGCCCGGAACGCGACCTGTCGCGGGTGCCCTACACGCAGGTGGTCTTCCTGCTGCTCGATCCGCCACAGAATGGCTGGGCGTCGATGCCCGGCATCGAATCGCGCCCCTATTGGATGGACGCCCAGCGCACGCAGTTCGACATGAACATGGCGCTCTTCTGGGTGGAAGACACCGGCCTGACCGGCATGCTGGAGTACAACACCGATCTGTTCGACGCGGTCACCATGGATCGCGTCAAACAGCAGTTCCGGCTGGTGCTCTCCGCGGTGCTGGAAAATCCGGACCGCCGCCTGTCGGATCTCCCGCTCCTCTCCGAAGCGCAACGCCATCAGGTGGTGCAGGAATGGAGCGCGCCGCGGCTGCCGGCCGGGATCATCGATCACACGCTCCATGGCGCTTTCGCCGCACAGGTGGCGCGCGATCCTGAAGCGCCGGCCGTGACGTTTGAAGACACCACCCTCTCCTATGGCGATCTCAACCGGCGTGCGAACGGGCTGGCCCACCGGCTCCTCGCCCTCGGAGCGCAAGGAGACCTCGTCGCGCTCGCCGCCGAGCGCGGATTGGACCTGATCGCCGGCATCCTCGGCATCCTCAAAGCCGGTTGCGCCTACGTGCCGATCGATCCGGGGCAACCCGCCGAACGTCTCGCCTTTTTGCTCGCCGATTGCGGCGCCCCGGTGCTGGTGGCCGACGCCGCAGCACGCGAGTCCTTCCCGGTCTGGCAGGGCAGGACTCTGTCGCTCGAAGAAGCTCTGGAAGCAGGATCGGATCAGAATCCTGACGTTGTCGCGGACGCGGGCTCTCCGGCGTATGTGATCTATACCTCCGGCTCGACCGGTCAGCCAAAGGGCGTGGTGGTGACGCATGGCAACGTGCTTCGGCTCTTCTCCGCCACCGATTCTCTTTTCGGTTTTGGGGCTGACGACACCTGGACGCTCTTCCACTCGTTCGCATTCGACTTCTCGGTCTGGGAGCTGTGGGGCGCGCTGCTCTACGGCGGCCGTCTGGTGGTGGTGCCGTATTGGGTGAGTCGCTCGCCGGAAGCGTTCGCGGCCCTGCTTTCCAAGGAGCGGGTGACGCTGCTCAACCAGACACCGAAAGCGTTCCGCCAACTGATTCCTGCCGTCGCGGAAACTTTTCTGCGCTGGGTGATCTTCGGCGGCGAAGCGCTCCAGGCGAGCAGCCTGGCGCCCTGGATCGAAAGATTCGGAGATGAATCGCCGGCTCTGGTCAACATGTACGGCATCACCGAGACCACTGTCCATGTGACCTTCCATCGCGTTCGCGCGCGCGAGGTCGCCACGAGCTGGACGAGCCGGATCGGTACGCCGATTCCGGACCTGGCGCTGCGCGTTCTCGATCCCTACGGCACGCCGGTGCCGATGGGTGTCGAAGGCGAGATGTGCGTCGGCGGTCCGGGTCTGGCGATGGGGTATCTCGGCCGGCCCGCTCTGACCGCGGAGCGGTTCATTCCCGATCCGTGGAGCGCGGTGCCGGGCGGCCGGCTCTACCGCAGCGGCGATCTCGGGCGCTTCCGCCCGGACTCAGGGCTCGAATACCTGCGCCGAGCGGATCATCAGGTAAAGGTGCGCGGCTTCCGCATCGAGCTGGGCGAAATCGAGGCGGCGCTCACCGCCCATCCGCGGGTGGCCGCGGCGGCCGTTCTCGCGTTCGCCGACGGCGCGGGCGATTCCCGATTGATCGCCTATCTCGTAGGTCGAGACGGCGAAGCGCCGGGCGTCGAAGAGCTCCGATCGCATGTCGCGCTCCGCCTTCCCGAGCACATGCTGCCGGCGGTGTTCATCCCGCTCGCCGCGCTGCCATTGACCGTCAACGGCAAGCTGGACCGGCGCGCGCTGCCGGCCCCGGGGATCGAACGGCCGGAGCTGGCGACAGCCTACGCGGCGCCCACAAACGCCACCGAAGAGGCGCTGGCCGAAATCTGGGCCGAGATCCTGGGCGTCGAGAAGGCCGGCATCCATGACAACTTTTTCAGTCTGGGCGGAGATTCGATCATCAGCCTGCGGGTGGTCGCGCTCGCCGCGAAACGCGGGATCTCGACCTCGCTCCAGGACATCTTCCGCCACCAGACGATCGCGCGGATCGCCGCCGCGGCTTCGACAGAGGTCAAGGCGTCCGCACAGGACGCCGGACGCGGCGCGTTCTCGCTGCTCTCCGAAGAAGACCGCCGGCGGATACCTGCGGATCTGGACGACGCCTACCCCCTCACCGAGCTGCAGGCCGGCATGCTCTACCACATGGCGCTGACGCCGGACGAGCCGCTCTACCACGACGTCGGCAGCTTCCATCTGCGCGCCCGTTTCGAGCCCGCGGCGTTCCGGCAGGCGGTGGACCGGGTGACGGCGCGCCACGCGGTGCTCCGCACGTCGTTCGATCTTGCAGGCGGGAGCGAGCCGCTCCAGCTCGTGCACCGCACTGCCACGGTGCCGATCGAGATCGAAGACTGGAAAGATCTTTCGACGGCGGAGCAGGAGGCCGCGGTCGAGCGGCGGATCAAGCTCGAAACGGTGGCGCTCTTCGACCTTTCACGGGCGCCGCATCTGCGCTTCCACATCGCGCTACGCTCCCCCGAGACCTTCCAGCTCACCCTGGCCGAAAACCATGCCATTTTCGACGGCTGGAGCCTGCATTCGACGGTCACCGAGATCTTCGAGCTCTATTTCGCGCTGCTCGATGGCACCGCGCCGCCGCTGGCGCCGCCGCCAGCGATCACTTTCCGCGACTACGTGCGCCTGGAGCGCGAGGCGCTCGCCGCGCCGGAGGCCGCCGCCTACTGGGACCGCACGCTCGCCGATCTGCCGCCGGCCGAGCTGCCGGTCTGGCCGGTCTGGTCCCATCGGGACGATCCAACGAAATCCGGCGGGCTCCGCGTGCGCACCCGGCGCGAGATCGTGCCTCCGGCGCTCCTCACGGCGCTTCAGGAGACCGCACGGCGCGCGGGCGTGCCATTCAAGAGCCTCCTTCTCGGCGCCCATGCGCGCGTGTTGAGTCATCTCATGGGCCGGCCGGAGGTGGTGACCGGTCTGGTGACCAACGGACGGCTCGAAGAGACCGGCGGCGACGAGGTCCGCGGGCTCTTCCTCAACACGCTGCCGCTCCGCCTGGCGCCGCCGGCTGGAGACCAGCCGTCGTGGCTCGACCTGGCACGCGAGACCTTTCGCGCCGAGCAGGAGATGCTCCCGTTCCGGCGCACGCCCTACGCCGCGCTTCAGCGGCGGGCGGGCGGGCAACCGCTCTACGAGATGGCGTTCAACTACGTCCACTTCCACGTCGCGCGCGGCCTCGCCGAGTCGGGCCGGCTCGGCGTGCTCGGCGTCAGGATGGTCGAGGCCGCGAGCTTCAAGCTGCTGGTCGGCTTCACCCAGACGCCGACCGGAGACGCTCTCGCCTGCGATCTCGAATACGACGCCCACGAGTTGCCGGACGCGCAGATCCAGGCGATCGGCGGCACCTATCTCCGCTGCCTCGCCGCGCTGGCCGCCGATCCGGACGCGCCCTTCGAATCCGTCTCCCTCCTCTCTGAAGCCGAGCGCCATCAGCTCCTCCGCGAGCAGAACGACACCGCGGCGCCGCTGGGTTGCCTGACCGTCGCCGCCCTCTTCGCCGCCCAGGCAGCGCACCGGCCCACGGCGATCGCGATGGTCTCGGACCGCTCGGACAGCGGTGATCTCTCCTACGGCGATCTCGACGCCCAGGCGAACCGTCTGGCCCGACACCTGCTCGCGATGGATGCCAGGCCGGAAGCACCGATCGGCGTCTGCGCCGAGCGCGGGCCGTACCTCGCCGTGGCGCTGCTCGCGGTGCTCAAGGCCGGCGGCGCCTATCTGCCGCTCGATCCCGGACAGCCGCGCGAACGGCTGGCGTTGATCCTGGAAGACGCCGGCTGCACGACGGTGCTCGCTGAGGAGAGGCTGCGCGGCGTGCTGCCCGATGTATCTGAAAAATCGGGACTCCAGATCGTTCCTCTGACCTCGGCCTGCCACCCCGAAAGCGCCGCGCCGCCCATCCTGCCGCTTCTGCCCGATCAGCTCGCCTACGTCATCTACACCTCCGGCTCGACCGGACGGCCGAAGGGGATCGGACTGCCGCACCGGGTGCTGTTGAATCTCGTCACCTGGCAGATCGGTGCGTCTCCCAATCCGGCCGCCCGCACCCTTCAATTCGCCGCTCCGAGCTTCGACGTTTCGCTCCAGGAGATGCTGGCGACCTGGTGCGCCGGCGGCACGCTGGTGGCCGCTCCCGAGGAGGCGCGGCGCGATGCCGGCCTGCTCGCCCGCCTCCTCCGCGAGCAGAGGATCGAACGGCTGTTCCTGCCCTTCGTGGCCCTGCGGCAGCTCGCCGAGCAGGTGTCCGAACAGGCCGCCGAGTTGCCGATGAGCCTCCGCGAGGTCATCACCGCGGGCGAACGGCTCCAGGTGACGCCACAGCTCCGCTCGTTCTTCCACAATCTGCCGGCGTGCACGCTGCGCAATCAGTACGGCCCTTCGGAAACCCACGTGGCCACCGAGCACATCCTGACCGGCGATCCGGCGAGTTGGCCGGTGCTGCCGGCGATCGGCCGGCCGATCGCCAACACCCACGCCTATCTGCTCGGTGTCCTCGACGGTGCGCTCCGGCCGGTGCCGGTGGGCACGCCGGGCGAGCTGCTGCTCGGCGGCCAGGGCCTGGCGCGCGGCTATGTGGGCCGCCCTGACTGGACGGCCGAACGCTTCGTGCCGGACGGCGTCTCTTCTGAATCGGGCGCGCGGCTCTACCGCACCGGCGATCTCACCCGGCTGCGCCCTGACGGCCAGATCGAGTTCCTCGGCCGCATCGATCATCAGGTCAAGATCCGCGGCTTCCGCGTCGAGCCCGAAGAGATCGAAGCGGCGCTCCAGGCCCATCCCGCGGTCCGCGAATCAGCCGTCGTGGCGGTCGAGATCGCCGGAGGCGTTCGTCTGGTCGCTTTCGTTGTCTCCGATCAGCCGGACCTTGCGAGCGAGCTGCGCCACTTCTTGGGCCACACGCTCCCGGCCTACATGATCCCCGCCGCTTTCGTGTCGCTTGCGGCGCTCCCCCAGACGCGGAGCGGCAAGGCGGACCGCCGCGCGCTCGCGAAGCTGGCACCCGAGATGGCGTCCGGGCCTTCGGATGCCCTCCCGCACGGTGTCGCGCCGCGCGGTCCGATCGAAGAGGCGGTCGCGGCGATCTGGCGCGAGGTTCTTCACAGCGGCGCCGTCTCGGTCCACGACAGCTTCTTCGACCTCGGAGGCCACTCGCTCCTCGCGACGCAGGTGATCTCGCGGGTACGGAGCGCCTTCGGGATCGATCTGCCGCTCGCCCGCCTGTTCGAAGCGCCGACGGTCGCCGGCCTGGCTCGGCAGATCGAGCGCGGTCTCCGGGGATGGCGCCGCGGCGAGCTGCCCGACGCGCCACCGCTCGTGCGGCAGGCGAGGCCGGACGCGGCGCCGCTCTCGTTCGCGCAGGAGCGCCTTTGGTTCCTCGACCGGCTGGCGCCGGGCTCGGCGGTCTACAACATCCCGCTCGCCCTGCGGCTCGACGGCGATCTGAATCTGCCCGCTCTTGCAGCGGCGGTCGGCGAGGTCGTGCGGCGCCATGAATCGCTCCGCACCGTCTTTACCCAGAACGCCGGTCAACCGGTCCAGACCGTGCAGCCCGCGGCCGATCCGGCCGCTTTCATTCTGCCGACCGTCGATCTCTCCGGCTTGGCTGGGCACGCCGAAGACGAAGCTCTGCGCCTCGCCCGCGAGGAGGCCGCGCTCGCCTTCGATCTCGTCCAAGGACCACTCTTCCGCACCCGCCGATTGCGCCTTCCAGGCGATGGTGGTCCGACGAGCCTGCTCCTCGCCACCATGCATCACGTTATCTCGGACGGCTGGTCGCTCTCGGTGCTGGTGCGCGAAATCGGCGCGCTCTACGCGGCGTTCACCCGCGGCCGGCCGTCGCCGCTGGCCGAGCTGTCGGTCCAATATCCAGATTTTGCTCTCTGGCAGCGTTCGTGGCTCACCGGCGAGGTGCTGGCGGCACAGATCGGCTACTGGCGCGAAACGCTCGCCGGTCTTCCGCCCCTCCTGCCGCTGCCCATCGACCGGCCGCGGCCCCAGACGCCGTCCTTCCGCGGCGCGCACGTTGCGACGACCCTCTCCAACACGCTGACCGCCGCGCTCCACGCTCAGGGCCGCCGCGCCGGAGCGACGCCGTTCATGCTGCTCATCGCCGGCTTGCAGGCCCTCTTCGCGCGCCTCACCGGCGAAGACGACCTCGCGGTCGGCACCGCCATCGCCGGCCGTGGGCAGGTCGAGACCGAGGATCTGATCGGATTTTTCGTCAACTCCCTCGTCCTGCGCGGCCGGCTCGACGGCGATCCGGACCTGCCCGAGCTGCTCAGCCGCGTCCGCGCCACCGCTCTCGGCGCCTACGCCCATCAGGACCTCCCCTTCGAACGGTTGGTGGCCGAGCTCGGCGTCGAGCGCAGCCTCGCCCACACGCCGCTCTTCCAGGTGATGGTCACGCTCCAGAACACGCCGCGGGAGATCCTCGATCTGCCCGGCCTGCGGTTCTCTCCGGCTGATGTGCCGGGTGAGACCGCGAAGTCGGATCTGACCATCACCCTCTCCGAGATCGGCCCGGAGATCGCCGTCGACTGGGAGTACGCGACCGATCTGTTCGACGGCCCGACGATCGAACGGATGGCCGCCGGTTTCGAGCGCCTGCTGTCCGCCTGGCTGAAAACTCCCTCGCTCCATCTCGCGGACCTGCCCCTGCTCAGCGAAACCGAAGCGCGCCAGCTCGCCGCCTGGAGCCGCCCACAGCCCGTGGCCACCGCTCCATCCTGCCTGCACGAGTTGTTCACTGCCACGGCACGGCGCACACCGAGCGCGGTGGCTTTGAGCTGCGAAGGCAAAACCCTGACCTACGGGGATCTCGATCAGCAATCGGACCGCCTGGCCCGCCGCCTGCTCGGGGTGGGTCTGGGCAGTGCGCCGGTCGCGATCTGCATCGATCGTTCGCCGGCGATGCTCATCGGTCTCCTCGCGATCCTCAAGACGGGCCGCGCCTATCTGCCTCTCGATCCGGACCATCCGGCGGAGCGCAAGGCGTTCATCCTGCGCGACGCCCGCGCCGAGCTACTGCTCACCCGGAAAGACCTGCAAGCCGGCCTGCCGCCGCACGAGGCTAGAATCGTGCTGATCGAAGACGAAAACAGCGAGATGGATCAGAGCCCACTGCCGTCAGTTCCTCCGGAGAGCCCCGCCTACGTCCTCTATACGTCCGGCTCGACCGGCGAGCCCAAGGGCGTCGTCGTCTCCCACGCCGCCGTCGCCCGGCTGTTCACCGCCGCCGCGCCTCTGGTCCAATACTCCGAGCACGACGTCTGGACGCTCTTCCACTCCTACGCTTTCGACTTCTCCGTCTGGGAGATGTGGGGCGCGCTCCTCTACGGCGGGAGGCTAGTGATCGTGCCGTATTGGGTGAGCCGCTCGCCAGAGGAATTCCTCGCTCTCCTCGGGCGCGAGCGGGTTACCGTCCTCAATCAGACCCCGAGCGCTTTCCGCCACCTCATCGCGGCCGGAATCCGGTCTAATCTCGCCCTGCGCCTGGTGATCTTCGGCGGCGAGGCCCTGGAGCCCGCGAGCCTCGCGCCCTGGTTCGAGCGCCATGGTGATGAGTCTCCGGCCCTGATCAACATGTACGGCATCACCGAGACGACGGTCCATGTCACCTGGCGGCGGATGCGCAGCAGTGACCTCGAGCGGCCGGCCCTGGGCAGCCCGATCGGCGAGCCGCTCTCCGATCTCGCCGTCGTCCTCACCGACCGTGCGTTGCAGGCGGTGCCGCTCGGCGTTCCGGGAGAGATCTGCGTCGACGGCGCCGGCCTCGCGCAGGGCTACCTGGGCCGTCCGGCCCTGACCGCCGCCCGCTTCGTGCCGGACCCGTTCGGCAATGGCGAGGGCGAGCGCCTCTACCGGAGCGGCGACCGGGCGCGCCGGCTCCCCGACGGCAGCCTCGAATACCTCGGCCGCACCGATCATCAGGTGAAGGTGCGGGGCTTCCGCATCGAGTTGGGAGAGATCGAGGCTGCGCTCCTCCGTCACCCCGACGTCGAGCAGGCGATCGTCGCCGTCGTCCCCGACGCCACCGGCCTCGCCGCCTATTTCGTCTCCCGGCGCACCGACGACGGCCTCTTCGCCGACCTCCAGCGCCACCTGCGCGACACGCTCCCCGAGCCGATGATCCCCGCCGCCTGGGTGCGCCTCGCGGCCCTGCCACTCACCCCGAGCGGCAAAATCGACCGCCGCGGCCTCCCTGCGCTCGCCGCGCTGCCGGACGGAGCCCTCGGCCGCGCCGCGGCGCGCGAATTCGTGGCACCGCGCACTCCGCTCGAAGAGCATCTGGCCGAAGTCTTCTCCGAAGTCCTCAAGATCGAGCCCGGCCGCGTCGGCATCCACGACAACTTCTTCGATCTGGGAGGCCACTCCCTCCTCGCCACCACCGCCATCGCGCACCTCCAGGACCGCTGGGGCCTCGAAATCCCGCTCCGCACCCTCTTCGAAGCCGCCGACCTCGCCGACCTCGCCGACCGGATCACCGAGCACGAAATCCAGAACGCCCCGGATGACCTCGTCGCGGAGCTGCTGGCGAGCTTGCAGGAGGGGCAGGACGGGCGCTGATGGTATTGCTATGCTCTCGTGCCGTGAAGATGTGGCGTCCCCGCTACAGCCTCTCACCGGCAGCCGTGGTGAGGTGCTGCGTGTCTCTCAGCGAGTTGATTGCTTTGGAGGATTTCGATGAAGCCACCGTCAGAGGAGCACCGGTCGATGGAAAAAACTGAGGATACATCACCATTCGGTGGATTGAATCCTCTGAATCTTTTGAGGCAAGCAATGCGCGTTGCTCCTGCCACCCGATGGGCGATGGGAGTGGTCGGTCTCGCCTCCGCTGCGGCAATTATTATGGCGCTGTTTCGCTCCCCCGTCTTTGGGCTGGTCGGAATAGCCGGCGTATTTATTGCCATGATAGCGCTGTTCATTTTCTCTCGAATCTTGAAGTTTGCCTCGCGCGCAACTCGGCTGCCCGCACTGATGTTCATGTGGTTTTCTGGCCTTATGGCAATGGCAACGATTGCGCTCGTATTCTGGTCTACCTTTTTTAACTCTCCTTGGCCCCTGCGCGACCGCCTCTTCTCGCAAGCGGTGTCATTACAAGCCCAGAAAGCCGGCCTTCCGGAAGTAGCCGCGGCAACACGCGGCCTGTCCGAAGACGCGCTTATCAAGCTAGTGGAGCTCAACAGAGCCATTAACCATGTCGGCTACTTCGAAGCCGACACCGGAACTTATATAGTGGCTCAGATTCCTCAATCCGTCCGAGAGCTTGACCAACGAGGTCTTGTGAACTGGTCGGTGCGAGGAAAGATTATGCCGAAGAGCGAGTTTGCGGAGGTCCTTGCGCGCCTTGGTCTCAGACCTCCCTGGCAAGTACCTGAAAATACGCCTCAAAGCCTTCCCGCGTCGGCAAACATCTCGCCATCTGACAAGGAAACTCTTCGTGAATTCAGCTATCAGATGAACGAGCGAGGGCTGGCTCTCTATGGGCTCGTCATCCAGACTGTTCTCAGGCAAATTCGCGAGGTCTAGCGGCAAAGGCTCGCGGCTTTCCGCATGAGCTGAATCCGGGTAACAGGCGTCCGACCTCCGTGGCCAGTCTGGCGCGCTGAAGCCGCCGATCCCCGCCGCCTGGGTGCGCCTCGCCGATCGGATCACCGAGCGCGAGATCCAGAACGCCCCGGACGACCTCGTCACGGAGCTGCTGGCGAGCTTGCAGGAACGGCAGGACGGGCGCTGACGGTATTGCTATGCTCTCGCCACCTTCCTCCTGCATCGCGGCGGCTACGGCCTGAACGGCTTCTTCTCCCTCGAAGAGCACCACGCCCGAGACCTCGCCGCCTACTACAACTCCCTGGCCGTCCACCCGCACCACAACTACTACGAAGGCCGCGAGGAAGCCGACCTGACGCCCTAGCTGGAATACTTCCTCCAGACCCTGGCAACGGTCTTCACCGCGGCGAAGGATGAGGCGCTCGCGCTCGCCGGCAGGTTATCGGCACAATGCCGGCAATCCATTGGCAACTTATCGGCAATGCGCCCTCGGTGAGCTTGTCGAGACTATGCAGCAGGTACATAATGTTTCTGCTACATAGTTCCAGCGGCCCGGAATCGCACCGCCATGAAGCTCCCCTTTCTCGACCGCCACGAAGAAGCCGCCCGTTTTCGGCGCCTGCTCGACCGCCCTGAAGGAGCGCTCGGGGTCGTCTATGGCCGCCGGCGGTGTGGCAAGTCACGGCTGTTGCGGGAGATCCTGCCGCCTGCACGATCGGTCTATTACGTCGGCGACGACCGCGAGGGCAGCCTGCAACGCGCCAGCCTGGCCACGGAGATCGGCCGGCTGCTGCCCGGTTTCGACCGCGTCACCTATCCGGACTGGGATGCCCTCCTCTCGCGCTGGTGGCAGGAAGCTCGACCCGGGACGGTACTGACTCTCGACGAATTTCCGTCCCTGGTCGCGGTCGCTCAGGAGCTGCCGAGCCTTTTACAGAAGCACCTGGACAATGAGAGCGACCGCGGCATCCATCTCCTCCTGAGCGGCTCCTCTCAGCGCATGATGCAGGGGCTTGTCCTCGACCGCTCGGCACCTCTGTTCGGCCGCGCCAGCGAGATCCTCAAGATTTCTCCCCTGCCCGCCGGCTGGATCGAGGAGGCGCTGGACCTGCATTCCCCCGCGCGCGCCGTCGAGACCTATGCGGTCTGGGGTGGGACGCCGCGGTACTGGGAGCTGGCCGGGGATCATCCGGATCTGCCCTCCGCCATCCGCTCGCTCGTCCTCAGCCCCTTGGGCGTCCTCTTCGAAGAGCCGTCGCGCCTGCTGCTCGACGACATGCGCGACACCACCCAGGCGGCGTCGATCCTGAGCCTGATCGGCCAGGGCTGCCATCGGATCTCCGAGATCGCGGGACGGCTGGGCAAACCGGTGACGGCACTCTCGCGGCCGCTCCAGCGGTTGCAGGACATGGATCTGGTCACCCGCGAGCAGCCGTTCGAAGAGGCGCCCCGCGGCGGCAAGCGCACGCTCTACAAGATCTCCGATCCCTTTCTGCGCTTCTGGTTCCGCTACGTCGAGGGGAACCGCTCCCGTCTCGGCGCCGGCCAACTGGCTGCGGTGGAGGAGGAGATCGGCCAACGCCTCGGCCATCACATCGGCGAGATCTGGGAAGAACTGGCGCGCGCCAGCGTGCCGCTGCTCCGGCTGGACGGAAGGACCTGGGGGCCCGCCGGCCGCTGGTGGGGTCCCGGGCTCGACCGCCAACCGCTCGAGGTCGACGTCGTGGCACACAGCAACGATGGCCGGAGCGTCCTGGTTGGCGAAGTGAAATGGGCGGCGCCGAGTGACCCCGCGCGCCTGCTGGCCGAGCTCGAAGCGAAGGCGCGCCGGCTGCCTGTCGCCGCGGGGAGAGAGGTCGTCCTCGCGTTGTGGCTCAAGGCGCCGGTCGAGGGATCGGTCGGCGAGCGGGTGGTGAGCCCGCGGCAGGTCCTCGACGTGTTGCGGTGAGGCTCAACCGCCGCCCCGCCCGCCCCCCCTCTTGACCCGGAGCCGGAAAATCTATAGCCTAGTGCCAATTTTAAGGAATTCCCGTGAAACGAGAACTGAGCGCAACTATGCGGTATGTGTCGGTTTTGGCTATGGCTGCGTCGGCTCTGTGCTTCGGCGCAGGTTCGGCGGCTTGGGCGAGCACGTCGACTCTCCAGAACCCCTCGGTGGTCTTCACCACCCCCGGCACCAAGCAAGTGTCGCTGACCGCGTGCAACGGCGCGCTCTGTAGCAGCTCCAATCAGAGCATCTCGGTGCTCGACCCGAATCCATTGATCACCGGGGCGCTCGTATCGGTCACCGCGGCCGAGGTGGGGCAGCTCGTCCATCTGAACGGGACCGGAACCGGCAAGCCGCCGCTCTCCTTCCTCTGGCAGGTGACGCCGGTGGCGTCTCCTGCGTTCACCATTCCCGGCGCTTCGCCGTGGTGGGACACGACCGGCCTGGCTCCCGGGATCTACACGGTCGGGCTGAGCCTCTCAAACGGCTCCGGCACGGTCGTTTCGCTGCCGTCGGTGGTGACCCTCTCGGCCGCGACGCCGACCGATTTCTACACCATCAGCCCCTGCCGGGCCTACGACTCGCGCTCCGGCTCGGCGCTCGCGTCAGGCGGTACGACGACGGTGAACGTGCTGGCGTCCGCGTGCGGCATTCCGTCGAACGCCCGCGTGGTGGTGGGCAACCTGACGATCGTCAACCCCACCGGCCAGGGCTTCGTCACGGTGTACCCCGGCAACTATCCGCAGCCTCTCGCCGCGACGGAGAACTTCAACAGCGGAATCACCCTGGCCAACTCGGTGGTCCTCCCCCTGGCCACCGACGGCGCGGGCACGCTGGCGTTCTCGCTCCTGGTGACGGGCGGCGGCAGCGCGCACGTCGTTCTCGACGTGTCCGGCTACTTCGCCCCCTAGTTTGTTGACGGAAGCCGCCGCTCACGCCCGCGACAGGCGGTTGAGGCTGGCGCGCAGGATCTCGTGGAAGGCGGCGTCCGGACGCTCGCGCCGGACGTCGGCCACGGCCCTCTCGGCCTGCGCTCCCTTGTAGCCAAGATTGATCAGCGCGGACACCACGTCCTGGTCGGCGCCGGGAGCGGTGGCGGAGGCCGCCGTCTCGGGCAGCTCGGCGGCCAGCTCGCGCATCTTGTCCTTGAGCTCCAGGACCATGCGCTCCGCCGTCTTCTTGCCGACTCCCGGGATGGTGGAGAGACGGCCGAGGTCACCGGAGGCGAGGGCGGTGAGCAGGTCGTCCGGCGCCATGCCGGAGAGGATCACCCGCGCCAGGCGCGGACCGATGCCGCCCACTCCGATCAGCTTCTCGAACAGCAGCTTCTCGCGCTCGGTCCAGAAGCCGAAGAGGGAGATGTCATCCTCCCGGATGTGGGTGTGGATGAAAAGCGCCACCCGCTGCCCGCCCTGCTTTTCGAGCTCATAGAAGGTCGAAAGCGGGATGTGGACCTCGTAGCCGACGCCCTGCACGTCCACGAGCAGACGCTCGGGGGTGGTGCGGATCAGGTTGCCTTGGAGATAGCCGATCATGGGCTTGGGATCGTTCGGGTCTTCCGGATCGGGTCCCCCCTCGGGAGAGGGGGGATCGTGGGGTGAGGCTTCTAGCCCTTCTGCGGCGCCGCCGGTCCCGTCGCATCGGCAGAGATGCCCTGCCGCTCGAGGAAGCTGGGGTCGAACTTGACGTCCAGCTCGCGCTTGCGCCGCTCGACCAGCGAGGCGAGGAGCTGGCCCAGCTTCTCCTGCTCCAGGGTGCCGCGGGTCTGCTCCTTGGCGGCGGCGAACTGGATCGGATCCCAGGTCTTGCGCTCCTTGACCTCGTAGAGCACGGCGCCCTGGGAATCCGGAACCGGATCGCCCATCTTGCCGACCTCGGTCGCCAGGGCGCCGCGGGCCAGCTCGGGGTTGAGGCCGAGGCCCGGGATGCTGCCCTGGGCACCGAACTCCAGGCTCTCCTTCACCTGGAGATTGAGCCCGGCGGCGATCTGGTCCAGGGTCTTGCCGCCGGCACGCTCGGCCTTGAGCTTCTCGACCGCCGCCTCCTGCTGCTTCTGGACGAGCAGGGACTGGCGGATGCGCGGCTCGACGTCGGCGAGCGCCGGGACGCGCGGCTCGTGGATGTCCTTCAGATAGAAGACGGCCCAGCCGCGGGGGACCTGGAGCGCCTCGGTGACGTCGCCCTTGGACTTGAGGGCAAAGGCCGCCGCGGTGAGCTGCGGCGCGCGGCCGAGGCCCGGGAGCGGATCCTGGGCGCCGAACTTGCCGGTCTCGGTGGAGGTCACGCCCGGCTCGGCCTTGGCGAGAGCAGCCAGCGCCTCGGGGGTCTTCGGCTTGTCCTTGGCGAGCTGGGTGGCAAGGCTCTTGGCCTTCTGCTGCGCCAGGTCACCGGCGCGGGTGAAGGAGAGGCGGGCGCTGATCTGGTTCTTCGCCTCCTCGAGCGGCACCACGCTCGCCGGGCGCTTGTTGAGCACCTGGATCAGGTGATAGCCGAAGGGCGACTTGACCGGCCCGGCCAGCTCGCCGACCTTGGCGTTGAAGGCAGCGTCCTCGAACTCTTTCACCATCTGGCCGCGGCCGAAGAAGCCCAGGTCGCCGCCCTTCACTTTCGAGGCGGTGTCGTCGGACACCTCGCCGGCCACCTTGCCGAAGTCGGCGCCGCCGGCGATCTGCTTGCGGATCTTGTCGATCTGCTCTTTCGCCTGCGCGTCGGTGCGCTTGTCGTCGACCTTGATCAGGATGTGGCGCGCCTGGATCTGCTCGGGGCGCTTGAACTCGTCCTGATGCTGGTCGTAATAGTCCTTCATCTCTTTGTCGGTGAGCTTCACCTGGTCGCGCAGGCGGTCGGGCTCGACGAGCAGGTAGGCGCCCTCGCGCTGCTCAGGCAGCTTCAGGTCGGCCTTGTGGGCTTCGAAGTAGGCGGAGACCTCGGCCGGCGTCGGCTGGACATCCTGGAACTGCGCGCGCGGGAGCTGGACGTAGCGGATCTTCGCCTTCTCCACCCCGTCGCGGTAGGACTTCTCGATCTCGTCGTCGCCGATGTAGATGCCGTTGCGCAGCGCGTCCATCAGCTTGTTGCGCAGCAGCTCGTTGCGCACCTCGGTCTCGAAGGAGGCCACCGTGTACTGGGCGGCGGCGAGACGCTGGGCGTACTTGTCCTCGCCGATGAACCGGCCCTGCTCGTCGACGAAGCCGGGCTGCTGCAGGATCGTGTCGCGCAGCTCCTCATCGGAGACGTGGAGCCCCATGCGCTCCGCCTCGGCGAGCAGGATCTGCTCGTTGACCGCGCGGTTCAGGGCCTGCCAGGGGAGCTGGAGCTGCTTCGCCATCTCCGGCGTGAGCTGGCCGCCACCGTAGATCTGGCCGTACATCTGCTCCATCTGCTGGTACTGGCGCTTGTAGTCCACCACCGTGACCGTGCGGCTGCCGACCCAGGCGGCCGTGTTCCTGCCGCCCGCCGCATCGCGGTTGCGGATGCTGCCGCCAAAGTCGACGAAGACGAAAAGGACGAACAGGGCGATGACGACCCAGAGGATCCAGCTCAGATACTTAATGTTTTCGCGAAACACCTTCAACATACAACCAACTCCTTTCCCGACCGCGGAGAAGAGGAGCACTGTACCAGCCGCACGGCTGCGGGCACAACCCCGGGCGGTTTCCCCCCGGGGGCCTGTGCTATATTTGCATTCCACGATGAGAAGGAGCTGACGTGCCGGCCCAGAAGGCAGCCCGCCCGAGAAAGGAGTGGTACAGCATCTCGGTGGAGACCCTCCGCGGGGTGGGCCTCCTGGCGCTGATCCTCACCGTCTTCGGTCTCGGATTCCTCGGTTACAAGATCTATGAGCACAGGACGTTCGAGCGCGACGCCGTGGCCCTCATCAGCGAGGTGCAGGCGCTGCTCCAACGGTTGCAGAAGGAAGAGCGGGCGACCGGCTTCAAGAGCGAGTTGACCGCCGCCTCGCAGAGTCTCCAGGATGCCCAGATCGCCTTTACCCGCCACGATTTCAAGAGCGCTCTCGAAGACGCCCGGCGCAGCAAGAACGTCCTGCTGTCCATCCTCGACGACCTGTCGCTGCCGGCGAGCGTCGGGCAGGCCCAGTTCATCTCCCTCCAGGGCGAGGTCGAGTTCCGGCGCGGCGACACCGGCGAGTGGGAAGAAGGGCGCAGCCGTGTGGCGCTCCATCCCGGCGACTACGTGAAGACGTCGGAAAGCGGCTCGGCCGAGATCATGTTCCGCGACGGCACGCTGTACACCGTCCGCCCCAACACCCTGTTCATGGTGTCGGCCGGCCGGCCGGCGAGCGGCGCCGCCGGAGGCGGCGAGCAGGCGATCTCGATGGAGTACGGCTGGGTCGACCTCAACACGTCCCAGGGCTCGCCGAGCAACGTCAAGACGCCGGGCGCGGTGGCGCAGGTCAAGGAAGACTCGGAGGCCTTCGTCGCGGTCGACAAGAATTCGAGCCAGGGGCACTTCGGCGCCGTCAGCGGCGGCATGGAGGTCGCCTCCAAGGGCGGCCAGAAGCGGGAGATCCAGCCGATGCAGCAGGTGGTGCAGACCGGCGACCTGCTCTCCGAGGCGCAACCCCTCCCCGCCCGGCCCGAGCTCGCCGAGCCGGGGGACAACGCCAATCTCGACATGCAGAGCGTCGACAAGATCGTGCTGGGCTGGGATGAGGTGCCGAACGCGGCACGCTACGCGCTCCAGGTGTCGCGCAATCACCTCTTCGTCGACAACGTCATCGACGTGAGCAACCGGACCAAGACCCGCGCCACGCTCGGCGTGCGCGGCGAAGGGACCTTCCAATGGCGGGTGGCCGCCTACGGCAAGGACGGCATCCAGGGACCGTGGAGCAAGCCACGCAAGTTCCGCGTCGACTCTCTCAACCATTCCGACGGCGAAGTGGACAAGACGCCGCCGAAGCTTGACCTCGACGACGTCAAATCCTACGGTAGTATCTTCATCGTCGGCGGGCGAACCGAGCCCGGCGCCCGGGTGGAGATCAACGGAGAGCAGGTCAACACCGCCGCGGACGGCTCGTTCACCAAGACCGTCCAGCTTGGGAAGGAAGGTTGGAGCTTCATCGAAATCCGGGCCCGCGACGCCGCAGGCAACGAAACGGTGCGCCGTCACCGCGCTTTTGTCGAAAACCCGTAGAATCCGCAGGACAGTGTCCATCCGATCGATCGGCTGGACAGAAAGATAAGGATCTGGACGGCTGATGCCCCTCGCCTCATTGCTACGTTACTTCTCCAAAGACCTCGCCATCGACCTCGGAACCGCGAACACCCTGGTCTTCGCCATGGGCCAGGGGATCGTCGTCCGGGAACCCTCCGTCGTCGTCATCAACAAGCTGACCAACCGCATCGAAGCCGTCGGCAGCGAGGCGAAGGAGATGCTGGGCCGCACGCCCGGCAACATCGAATCCATCCGCCCGATGAAGGACGGCGTGATCGCCGACTTCGAAGTGACCGAGCGGATGCTCGAGTACTTCATCAAAAAAGCCCACGGACGCAAGATGTACGTCCATCCGCGGATCGTCATCGGCGTGCCGTCCGAGATCACGCAGGTGGAGAAGCGCGCCGTCCGCGACTCGGCGATGCGCGCCGGCGCCTCGGAGGTGTTCCTGGTGGAGCAGGCCATGATGGCGGCGATCGGCGCAGGGCTGCCGATCACCGAGCCGTCGGGCAACATGATCGTCGACATCGGCGGCGGCACCACCGACGTCGCCGTCATCTCGCTGGCCGGCACGGTCTACAGCCGTTCGGTGCGCATCGCCGGCAATGAGATGGACGTGGCGATCATCCAGTACCTGAAGCGCAAGTACAACCTGCTGATCGGCGAGCGCACGGCCGAGCAGATCAAGATCCAGCTCGGCTCGGCCTACCCGCTCAAGGAAGAGCTGAAGATGGACATCAAGGGGCGCGACCTCGTCGAGGGCGTTCCCAAGACGCTGACCATCACTGACGAAGAGATCCGGGAGGCCCTGTCGGAGCCGGTGGCGACCATCGTCGAGGCGGTGCGCATGGCCCTCGAGCGCACACCTCCCGAGCTCTCCGCCGACATCATGGACAAGGGCATCGTGCTGTCGGGCGGCGGTGCCCTGCTGCGCAACCTCGATCAACGGTTGCGCGACGAGACGGGTCTGCCGGTGGTGCTCGCCGAAGACCCGCTGGCGTCGGTGGTGCTGGGCACCGGCCGCGTCCTCGGAGACATCAACCTCCTGCGCAAGGTTTCGATCCGCTAGGCCGGACCGGCCGGCGGATCGAGGTCGTACGCGTGGACGAGCGGCGCACCGGCTGGGTGCTGATCGTGGTGCTGGTGGGCCAGCTCGTGTTCCTGGCGGCGCAAGGAACACGGCGTGGCCACACGGCGCTGGAGAGGGTGGGGCTCCGCGTCCTTGGCCCCGCGGCGCACCTGATCGCCGGCCTGCCGACGAGCTTCTCCGGCTTCCGCGAGGGGCTGCGCACTAGGCGGGGCCTGATGGATGAAAACCACCAGCTCCATCACGAGGTGGAAACCCTGAAGCTCCGTCTGATGCAGCTCACCGACGTGGAGAACGAGGCGCAACGCCTCGGCGCCGCGGTCCGCCACGCCACCCCGCCGCTCGGGCGCATCCGCGCCGTCGACGTCGTCTACGTCGATCACGCCTCGTGGCTGCGCACCCTGGTGATCTACTGCGGCGGCATTCCTCCGCTCGAAAACCAGCCGGTGCTCTCCGCCGACGGCGTGGTGGGCCGCGTCGTCATGGTGGCCGGCTCCTACGCCAAGGTGCAGCTCATCACCGACCGCGCGGCGGGCGTCGGCGCGATGATCCTGCGCACCCGCCGCCAGGGGGTGGTGCGCGGCAGCGGCCGCGGCAGCGCGGGGTTGGAGCTCGACTACGTGCCGCTCCAGGCCGACGTCCGCGCGGGCGACTTCGTGCTCACCGCCGGCATCGACGGCGTCTATCCGCGGGGCATTCCGATCGGCACGGTGCTCTCCGTGGAGCAGGGCGGCCAGCTCTTCCACAAGGTGCAGCTCGCGCCGGCCGTCGACTTCGGCAGCCTCGACCAGGTCTATCTCCTCGAACACGAGCCGCTGCCGTCGAAAGTCAAGGAGGCCGTTCCCGGTGTACGTCCTTAAGCTGATCGCCGCCCTGGGCGCCGCGGTGCTGGTCCATCTCCTGGTCATGCACCTGGTCCCGTCGTTCGGCCGCCTGGTCGACGTCTTCCTGGTGATCGTCGTCCTCTACGCCCTGGAGGTCAGCTCGCTCACCGCGCTCTTCGCCGGCCTGCTGGTCGGCCTCCTCCACGACACGCTGACCAGCGGCCCCTACGGCCTTTTCGGTTTCGCCGACACCATCGTCGGCTATGGCACGGCGCGCCTGGCGCAGCGGCTGGTGATCCAGCGCCCCACCGGTGTGCTGGCCCTGGTCAGCTTCGCCGCCGTCGCGCAGCAGGCGATCGTCGCCGCGCTCGCCTTCCTCCTGCTGCCCGCCCCGGAGCTGCCCAACCCGATCTGGGTGGCGGTGCGCGCCGGTGTCTGCGGGCTCCTCGGGATGTCGATCCACATCGCAACGAACCACTGGCGGAAAGCGTCAGAAACCCGCCGCCGCGGCCGGATGAGCCGGCTCCGCCTCGGCTGAGAGGAGACCCGTATGCAAGTCGTCCGCGAGCACCGAGATGACCTGATCGTCCGCGTGCGCATCCTTTCCGCCGTGGTCACCGGCATCATGATCGTCATCGCCACCGGCTTCTGGTTCGTCCAGCTCGTGCAGGGGAGCTACTACCGCGAGCTGGCCGAGAACAACCGCCTGCGCAAGATGCCCATCAAGGCGCCGCGCGGTCTCATCTACGACCGCACCGGCCGCCTGCTGGTGGAAAACATCCCCAGCTACGCGCTGATGATCGACCGCAGCCGCGCGCCGCACCACCTCGACCAGAGCCTCGCCTTCGCCGCCGAGATCCTCGGCCGTCCGGTGGAAGAGCTCCAGGACGTCATGGACCGCTACCAGGGCACGCCGGTTTTCCAGCCCGTGCTCCTGGCCGAGAACCTCACCCTGGGCGAGGTGTCACGCATCGGCGTGCAGGGCCTCGAGCATCCGGAGTTCGAGGTCGAAGTGCAGCACCTCCGCCTCTACCGTCACGGCGGCCAGACCGCCAGCGTCCTCGGCTACCTCGGCGAGGTGACGCAGGACGAGGTGGAGCGCGCCGACGGCCACTACCTGCCCGGCGACCTGGTGGGCAAAAAGGGCATCGAGCAGACCTACGACCCCGTGCTGCGCGGCCGCGACGGCGAGCGCGTCGTGGTCGTCGACAGCCGCGGCGAGCTGCTGGAGGAGTACGGCCGCAAGCCGGCCATACCCGGCAAGAACCTCACCCTGAGCCTCGACCTCGACCTGCAACAGGAGGCGGCGCGCCAGCTCGACGGCCCCGAAAAAGTGGGTGCCATCGTCGCGATGGACCCGCACACCGGCGAGATCCTGGCCATGGTCTCGTCGCCGTCCTACAACCCCAACATCTTCTCCCGCCGCTTGCAGCGGAGCGACTGGCAGGCGCTGCTCGACGATCCCAACCATCCGTTGCAGAACCGGGTGATCCAGAACACCTACTCGCCGGGCTCCACCTTCAAGATCGTGATGGCGACCGCCGGCCTCACCGAGCGCGTGGTCGATCCGCACTCGCGCGCCTTCTGCACCGGAGCCGCCACCTTCTACGGCCGCTCCTTCCGCTGCTGGAAGAAAGGCGGCCACGGCTCGGTGGAAGCCGAGACCGCGATCAAGGGCTCGTGCGACGTCTACTTCTACGGCGTCGGCCAACGGCTCGGCATCGACCGCATTGCCAAATACGCGCGCCTCTTCGGCCTCGGCGAGCCGACCGGCATCGACATCCACGGCGAAAAGCGGGGCCTGGTGCCGGACATGGCCTGGAGCCTCAAGGCGCGCAAGATGCCCTGGTACCCCGGCGAGACGATCTCCGTGTCGATCGGCCAGGGCCCGATCCTGATGACGCCGGTCCAGATGGCCGTGCTCACCTCGATGGTGGCCAACGGCGGCTACCGCGTCACGCCGCACCTGGTGCGCGACGCCAAGGTGCAGGCGCCCGTGCGCGTGCCGCTCGACCCCGACGCAATCGAAATCGTCCACAAGGGGATGTGGGACGTGGTCAACGATCCATCCGGCACCGCCTACGCGGCGCACGTGCCCGGCGCCGACGTGGCGGGCAAGACCGGAACCGTGCAGGTCATCGCCCAGGCGCAACGCCTCACGGCCAAGGCGCTGCCGTTCAAATACCGCGACCACGCCTGGTTCACCTCGTTCGCTCCCGTCAAGGATCCCAAAATCGTGGTCGTGGTCTTCGCCGAGCATGGCGGCTCGGGAGCCCACACCGCCGCACCCATCGCGCAGGCGCTGTATGCAAAATATTTCAAAGTCGATCTCCATCCAGCCGCTCGCTGAAGAGCGGCCGCACCCGCTGCGGCACCTCTCCTCGATCGATCTCGGCCTGGCCCTCTCGGCCTTCCTGCTGGCCGCGATCGGCCTCGCCACGGTGCACAGCGCGAGCTCCGAAATGCCGGTCGATTATTTCCCGCGCCAGTTCGGCTGGGTGGGGATCGGCCTGGCGCTGCTGATCATCGTGATGAGCATCGATTATCACGTGCTCCTCGATCTCTCGGTGATGATGTATCTCGCCGGCATCGTGTCGCTGATCGCGGTTTTCTTCGTCGGCGTCCAGCGCGGGGGCGCGGTGAACTGGATCCAGATCGGCCCCTGGCAGTTCCAGCCCTCGGAGTTCGCCAAACTCGCCACGGCGCTGTTCATCGCCCGCTATCTGGCGAGTCTCAACATGCGGGTTCTGGAGCTGCGGCAGATCATCCTGGCCCTCGCCATCCTCGGCCTGCCGGTGATCCTGGTGGCGATCGAGCCGGACATGGGCGGCGCGCTGATGACCATGCCGCTGATCGGCATGATTCTGGTGGCCGGCATCCGTATGCGCCTGCTGGTCACCGCGACGGTCATCGCCCTCGTCCTGGGTGCCGGCGTATGGACCTTCGGCATGCACGGCTACCAGAAGCAGCGGGTGCTCACCTTCCTCAATCCAGAACGCGATCCGCTCGGCGCCGGCTACCAGGTGCGCCAGAGCAAGATCGCCGTCGGCTCCGGCCAGCTCACCGGCAAGGGCTACATGCAGGGCACCCAGAGCCAGCTCCGCTTCCTCCCTGCCCGCCACACCGACTTCATCCTCTCCGTGCTGGCCGAAGAGTGGGGCTTCGCGGGAGTGCTGACCGTGCTCAGCCTCTACGCGCTCTACATCACCAGCGCGGCCCGCATCGCCATGCGAGCGAGGGACCGCGCCGGCATCTTCCTCGTCGTGGGCCTGGTCTCCGTGACCTGTTTCCACGTCCTCTACAACTCCGCCATGGTGGTCGGCTTCATGCCCATCACCGGCATTCCGCTGCCGTTTCTCTCCTACGGCGGCTCGTTCACCATGGTGAACTTCATCTCCACCGGCATCATTCTGGGGGTGGATATGCGGCGGTATGTGAACCGGTAGGGGCGGGGTGGGAAGGACGAAAAGGACATAAAGGACTGCAAGGACGAAAAGGACGGTCCTGCTGGGCGCGCCGCCATCGTGGCGGCCCGGCTGAAAGCCGGCGCCAGCCTCAGCCCTCCGCCAGATTCCCTCGCACCCGTTTGAGGGAGACCGTCATGTCCTCGATCAGCTCGGTGGTGAGAGCCTCCCGGCTCGCGGCTTCTTGAAAGAGGACGAACGCGGCCGTGGCTTCGCGGTGGATCGATCGCCCAATTCGGCGCGCCTCCGCCGGATACTCCGCCGCCAGCGCCTTTCTCGATCCGCTTTTTCACATCAGGGAGATGACCTTCGTGTAGGCGTCGAGCTTGACGGGGGGCGTGAGCCGTCCGGCCAGGCGGCCGTGGATGTCGCGCAGCTCGAGGCGGGCCCCGTCGAAGGCGCCGGTGAGCATCGACCGTGAGCCAAAGCGGCCACCCTAGCGCCGTTCCCTTTCGTCCCCAGTTCGCCCCCAGAGTGAGCGACGCCACAAAGCGCGCTTCGCGCCTCGCCGTTAACCATCTTTAGAATGTGTAGGATATTTGGTGCAGCCAGGAGGAGTCGAACCCCCAACCTACAGATCCGTAGTCTGTCGCTCTATCCAATTGAGCTATGGCTGCACGGTGTACTGCCGTGCGGAGGAGGGATTGTAGGGCAAGCCGCGCCCGGACGCAACCCCTCGTCTTCTCCAGCTTCTCCAGGAGATTCTACTCGATCAGCCCCGTCATCGGCGAGGAGGCGGAGGCGTAGAGCTTTCTGGGGATGCGGCCGGCGTGGGCGGCGAGCCAGCCGGCTTCGACGCCGAGCTTCATGGCGCGCGCCATGCGGAGGGGGTCTTTCGCTTCGGCGATGGCCGTGTTCATGAGGACTCCGTCGGCTCCCAGCTCCATGGCGAGGGCGGCGTCGCTCGCGGTGCCGACTCCGGCGTCCACGATCACCGGGACGGTGGCCTGCTCGATGATGATGCGCAGGTTGGCCGGGTTGCGGATGCCCATGCCGGAGCCGATGGGGGCTCCGAGGGGCATGACGGCCGCGGCTCCCAGCTCCGCCAGTTTCTTGCAGACGACCGGATCGTCGTTGGTGTACGGCAGGACGATGAAGCCCTCGGCCACCAGCTTCTCGGTGGCTCGCAGCAGCTCGACGTTGTCGGGGAAGAGGGTCTGCTTGTCGCCGATGACTTCGAGCTTCACCCAGTTCCAGCCGCCGAGCTCACGCGCCAGACGGGCGGTGCGGATGGCCTCGTCGGCGGTGTAGCAGCCGGCGGTGTTGGGCAGCAGGAGGTAGCGCTCCTGGTCGACGAAGTCGAGGAGCGAGCCCTTTCCGCGCTCGTCGAGGTTGACGCGGCGCAGGGCGACGGTGACGACTTCGGTTCCGGAAACCTCCAGGGCGGTCGCCATGGTCTGGAAGTCGGGATATTTGCCGGTGCCGAGGAACAGACGGGAATTGAACACGCGGCCGGCGATGGTCAACGGCTCGACGCCGAGAGTTGGAACGGGGGGAGCGGTCGTGATGGTCATGCGGAACCTCCGCTCCGGATCTTAGCGCATGGGAGGCGCCTCGGGCGGCAGGACGCCGAGGGCACGCAGGCGGCGGACGTGCGTGGTCGGCGGCAGGGTGCCCCACACGTGGATGGACTCGGCGACCTCCGGCGGCAGCAGTCCGAGCGCCTGGGCGAAGAGCGGATCGAAGGGGACGATCCGCCCGGCCCGCTGCTCATCGCCGCGGTCTTTCCAGCGCGCGAACCGCGACCGCGTCCTTTCATCCCGCTCCTCGGGCAGCGGCTCTTTCTGGAGATCGGTCCAGCCGCGGACGGTCAACAGAAGAGCGAGCAGCGCGGCGAGGAGGGAAGGCAGTTTTGTCCGCAGGCCGGGATGCGACCAGCCGAGACCGCAGGCCGAGGCGAGGAGCGCGGTGCAGAGCGCCAGGGGGCCGAGATAGAAGCGGGACGTCGGGTAGAAATAGAGCGAGAACACGACGGCGTGACCGGCCACCCAGAGGAAGAGCGCCGCGGCGATCCACGGCGCGAGATCACCGGCTGGCCCTTCTCGCCGCTTGGCCGCCCGGAACAGGGGCACGGCGGCCAGCCAGCCGAGGATCGGCCAGAGCAGACCCAGCGAGTGGCGGGCGCGCAGGCCCGGCAGTCCGAGGAGCACCCGTGCGGCGATGCCGAGATGCGACAGCGGCTCACCGTTGGCACCGAGGTTGAAGTCTTCGTCGGGCTTCAAGGCGTAAGAGAGGCTGAAGGTGTCGCTCAGCCGGCCGTAGCGCTCGGGGACCCAGAAGGCATAGCCTGACCACTCCGTCGGCCGCAGACCGGAATGATGAAGGAGGATCATGACGATCGCCGGAAGGACCGCCGCGCCGAGGGTCCAAACGGCGAGACGGGGTAGCAGGAGGCGAATCCCTGATCGGCGCAGAGCGGCCAGCAGGAAGACGATCAGGGGCGGCGCCAGCAGGAAGGCCGCGATCGGCCGCATCGTTGCCGTCAGGCCGAGGCTCAGACCGCCGAGCGCCGCGCAGAGGATCGCCCATCGGGGCTTCGCGCCGAGCAGCAGGCCGAAGCTGGTGAGCAGCAGGCACGCGACCCCTGCCAACGCCGCGGGCTCATCGCTCAGGACGGTGCGACCAGCTCCGGCGGCGACAGGCGCGAAGGCCCAGAGCCAGCCGGCGAGGAGGCCGGCGAGAAAGGCGCCGCCGCGATTGGCATTGATTGATCGAACGGCCCCGTACACCACCGCCGCCACCACCCACGCCAGGACCGCTCCGAACACCCCCGCCACGCGCCACAGGTCCGTGCCGTCGACGCCGGATCGCAGCGCTCCGGCGAGCACGAGCGGCCAGCCCGGCGGATAGCGCGGGCGGACCTGGTCGGGTCCGACTTGCAGATAGAAACGGCCGGATTGCGCGATCGCCTGCGCCGAGGCGGCGTACTCCAGGGCGTCAGGACGTGGATGGAAGAACGGCGCCGCGGCTTCCGGCGAGCCGTGCCAGCGCGCCCAGAGAGCGGCCGGCACGACCAGGACGGCCAAGAGGAGGAGCCTGCGGAGGACCATGCGCGGCCATCATATGAGCTAGGACCCGCCCATCTCCTGGGTCGCCGTGGTGAAGGTCACCTCGCCGGACATCCTCTGCACGCGGACGGCGTGGATCGGCCGCGAGGAGACGAAGCAGCGGAGGTTGGGGGCCGGCGGCTCTTCCAGGACGTCCACCACTGCCTTGTCGTTCGTCCGGACGATCGAGCGGATGGTCACCCGCGCGACGCAGCCCTGGGTGTCCATGGCCGCCACGACGACCATCTCGCGGTCGAAGTCGACGGCCGGCGGCTCTTCCGCCAGGGCGCTGTCCTTCCGCAGCTCGGCCCACAGCGTCTTCCAGGTGTCGGCATCGCGCACCACCACCTGCACCCGCTTGCCGGTCTGCCCGGGCACCGCGATCTGGACCACGGTGGCGAAGGGGACCGGCACGGGCGCCGCCGGCGCATCCGTGTTGGAGCCGGCGCTGCGGCACGCCGCCAGGACGAGCGGCAGGGCGAGCGCCCAGACGATGGCCCGGATCACGACACCCCCGCGAGCATCTCCTCCGGCAGCCGTTCTCCGCTCGTGACCTCCAGGATGCGGTTCTTGCCGTCCACGAAGACCAGCGACGGCTTGAGAGCGCGGGCTTCGACGTCCGAGTAGACGGCGTAGGAGGCGATGATCACGACGTCGCCGACCGAGACCTTGTGGGCCGCGGCTCCGTTGAGCACGATCTCGCCGGCGCCGGGATGGCCGGGGATGGCATAGGTGGCGAAACGCTCGCCGTTGGTCACGTTGTAGATCTCGACCCTCTCATGATGCAGCAGGTCCGCCGCCTCCAGGAGGATCGGATCGATGGTCACCGACCCCTGATAGTGGAGGTTGGCATCCGTCACAGTGGCCCGGTGGATCTTCGACTTCAGCATCGTTCTCTGCATGATCTACTCCGCGATCGCCAGTTGAAAGTTGTCGATGAGCCGCGTCCCCCCGATCCGTACTGCCAGGGGGAGCACCACCTGTCCACGTAGAACATCGAGCGGCTGGAATGTGTTTCCATCCACCGCTTCCGCATATTCGATCCGCGCCAGGGGCTCGCCTTCGAGCACCTGGCGGAGGATTCGTCTGACTTCATCGCCGCGCCGTTCGCCGCCGGTGATGGCCTGCCCGGCCGCCACCAGCGCGCGATGGAGCACCACCGCCGCCCGCCGCTCCTCGGGCACCAGATAGACGTTGCGCGACGACAGGGCCAGCCCGTCCGCCTCGCGCACCGTCTCCGCCGCCACCACCTCCACCGGCACGTGGAGGTCGCGCACCACCTGTCGCACCACGGCGATCTGCTGCGCGTCCTTCTTGCCGAACACCGCCACGTCCGGCCGGACCAGATTGAACAGGCCGAGGACGACCGTGGCGACGCCGCGGAAGTGCCCCGGCCGGAATGCTCCTTCAAGCCCCTCCGCCGGGCCGCCCGGCTCGACGTACGCCGTGTGGCCGGGCGGATACAGCGTCTCCACGTCGGGCAGGAAGAGCACGTCACAGCCTGCCGCGGCCAGCATCTCGGCGTCCTTCTCCGGCTGCCGCGGATAGCGCGAAAGGTCCTCGTTCGGCCCGAACTGCGTCGGATTCACGAACACCGAGGCCACCACCGTGTCGCTCCGCTCGCGGGCGATCCGCACGAGGGAGATGTGCCCCTCGTGCAGCGCGCCCATGGTCGGAACGAACCCCACGCGGCGGCGATCCTCCACCTTCCAGCGGGCACGCTCCCGCCCCAGCTCCTGCGCGGTTCGAACCGTGATCATCAGCGGTTCCAGGTCTAGCCGTACAGCTTGCCGACCGGCTCTTCGACCGGCCGCGCCGGTCCGCCGTAGCCCTCGCCGTCGGCCGGGAAGCGGCCGGCGCGCACGTCGTCGGCGTAGTGCTCGATCGCTTCGCGCGAGGCGTGGCCGAGCTCGGCGTAGCGCCGCACGAAACGGGGTGCGATCCGCTCTTCGAGGCCGAGCAGGTCGTGGTAGACGAGCACCTGGCCGTCGCACGCCGGGCCGGCGCCGATGCCGATGGTCGGGATGGTGAGGCGGTCCGAGATCTCGGCCGCGAGATCGGACGGCACGCACTCGAGGACCAGGGAGAAGGCGCCGGCATCTTCGACGGCGATGGCGGACTCGACAATGCGGCGGCGGGCCATGTCGTCCCGCCCCTGCACCTTGAAGCCGCCGAAGCGGTGGACCGACTGCGGGGTGAGCCCGAGATGGGCCATCACCGGCACCTCGGCCGCGGTCATCACCGCGATGACGTCCGGCCGCGCGCCTTCGATCTTCACTCCCTGCGCGCCGGCCTCTTTCATGAAGCGGACCGCGTTGCCGACCGCCTGGTCGACGCCCAAGTGGAAGGAGCCGTAGGGCATGTCCGCGATCAGCAGGGCGCGCTTGACGCCCCGCCGGACGGCGCGGGTGTGGTGGATCATCTCGTCCATGGTGACCGACAGCGTGTCGGGATACCCGAGGACCACCATGGCGAGGGAGTCGCCGACCAGGATGATGTCGGCTCCCGCGGCGTCCGCCGTCTTCCCTTGAGGAAAGTCGTAGGCGGTCACCATCACCAGCGGCACACCCCGCTGTGGAGCGTTGGCGACCCAGGGCACTGTGACGTTTTTCATCTCACCGGCCATCGCGCTTGCTCCTTTCCCGGTCCCGGAGAAGACCTCCGGAAAACCAAAAAGCCCTTCCGCTTGGTGAAAACGGAAAGGCCTCGGCAGGCGCTCTGCGGGGCTTTTGGAGCCGGGGAGCCGTTCAGGTTCTTCGCCAGGTGTCTGTCCCCAGGGGGATCAGGCCCTCGCCGACCACAGGCTCCCACCGCAAGGCGGGCTTTTGAGCTCTCCGTCTCGGTCCCCGGCACCGCAGCGGCGTCCGGTGGATCCAAGCGGCTGGGGAGAATGATAGACCCGAATGAGGCGGGGGGCAATGGGCCGCGCAGCCGCCGAAAAAGTGCCCTCACCCCCGGCCCCTCTCCCGGCTCCCCCCGCCCTTCCCCGAGAGAGGGGAGACAAGCAGGGCTTCCGCGGAAGAGGATGCGGGGTAGACTTAGACGCCGTCCGTCGTTCCGCGGCAATTTGGGGAGATCAGCATGGAAATAACGCTTGAGGTGCCGGACCAGTATCTGGTCGACCATGATCCCGTCGCATTGGGCAAGCGGATCAGGCTGTATGCGGCGGTACTGATGTTCCAAACCGAGGAGCTCTCGGCAGGAGCAGCGGCGGATCTCGCCGAGGTCGACCGCTTCACCTTCGCCGCGGAGTGCCAGAGGCACGGGATACCGTTGGTGAGCTATCCGGCGGCAGACCTCCGTGCCGAGCTCGACGCGTTGCGGACCAAGGCTTGATGCTGATCATCGCGGATACGTCTGCTCTTCTGGCGCTGGCTGCATGTGATGCGCTGCCGCTCCTTGACCAACTCTTCAAGGAGGTTCGTGTCCCGCCTGCTGTCCACCGGGAGTGCCTCGTGCCCGGCAAACCCGGGGCCGACCGATTGGAGAGCTATCTTCGCGGCAAAGTGGTCGAGGTTGACCTCAGGGAGTACGTCATCGCGGTCGCCGGTCTCGGGGAAGGCGAGCTCGCGGCCATGGCTCTCTACAAACACCTCGACGCTGACCGCCTCCTGGTGGACGATCATCGGGCTCGTAAAGTGGCGGGCCTCAATGGGATCACGGTAGTTGGCAGCCTCGGAGTCTTGCTGCGAGCGAAAGAGTCCGGACTCATTTCAGAGATTCGTGACCGCTTGGCGACCATCCAGGCCGCCGGAGTGCACTACAGCGAGCAGCTCGTCAGCGAAACATTGCGCCTGGCCGGAGAGCAGTAACCCTCCCCCCTACTCCAGATACCCCAGTGACCGCAGCTTCTGAATCTCTTCCCGCCCCTTGCGCACGCTCTCGTCGGCGGCGCCCTGGCCTTCGGTGCGGGCAAGCCAGGCGGTGAGGAGGGGTTGCAGGCGGTGGAAGGCGCGGCGCTCGCGGGGGAGGACGTCGCGGGTCTCTCCCGGATCGCTCGCCAGGTCATAGAGGACGAAGGAGCCGGACGCCAAGTCGTGGATCAGCTTGTAGCGGCCGTCCGCGACGCTGCGGAGGGTGCCGGCCAGGCTGTACTGGACGCCCTCGGCGTTTTTCCCGTCCTCGCCTTCGAGCAGGGCGCGCAGGCTTCTGCCGTCGAAGGTGCGGCCTTGGGTGGGGACCGCCAGGTAGTCGAGGAGCGTGGGGACGATGTCGAGATTCTGCACCGGCCGGTCGATGCGGCGGGCGGCGACGCCAGGGATGTGGAAGACCAGCGGCACCTTGACCTCGGTGTCGAAGACGGTGCGGCAGTGCTTGATGTTGTTGTGCTCCAGGAACTCCTCGCCGTGGTCGGCGGCGAAGACGACAATGGTGTCGTCCAGCCGGCCGGCGGCGCGCAGCTCGGCGAGGAGCGCGGTGAGCTGGCCGTCGAGATGGCCGATCTCGTCGTCGTAGAGGTCGACCAGGAACTGGATGTCCGCCGGCGTGGCGCCCGGGTCCGGCGCTCCCTTGTAGAGGAAGTTCGCGATCGGATTCGGATCGCCGTTGCGGATGAACTCCTTGTCCGGATGGCCGGTGGCGAAGCGCCGGTGGTACTCCGGCGGCGGCGCGTAGGGGCCGTGCGGATCGATGTAGTGAAGGTAGAGAAAGAATGGGCGCTGGTCTTTGGACGGCGCCAGCAGCTCGCGGGCCTCGCGGTTGACGCATTCGGCCGGCTGCCAGACACAGTCCTCCTGGAAGCTTTCGAAGCCGCGCTCGTAGCCGCCGTGCGGATTGAAGCGGCTGGGCGACTTGCGGACCACCGGGCTCGCGGAGACGGCGGCGGTGCGAAAGCCGCGCGCCTGGAGGATCTCGGCCAGCGAGGGGATCTGCGCCGGAATGCCCATCGACTCGTTCGGCTGGCCGAGAAACGCGATCGGCGCGCGCGCGGTCAGGATCGAGTTGACCGATGGAAAGGTGCAGGAGGCCTGGCTCCGCGCGTCGGCGAAGAACGAGGCGGAACGCGCGAAGGCGTCGAGCCCGGGGCTGGTCGGCCGCGCGTAGACGTACATGCCCAGATGGTTGGCGCGCAGCGTGTCCACCAGGATGAAGACGACGTTTTTCGGTGGTGGCGGTGGCGGCCGGCGCGTGCAGGCGGCCGGCAGGAGCACCAGGCCGATCGCCACGCCGATCATCAGGCCGATGGCGGCGAGCCGGTCAGTCTGCCGGTCAGTCGGCCATATGGGCGAGGAATTCGTTGTGAACCAGGGCACGGAATTTCTTCAGACGCTCCGGCTGGGCGGCGCCTTTGCAGGCCTCGACGATGATGACGTGCGGCAGGTCAGGGGCATCCTGGTACGTCTCGTGGCGTTCGATCCCCTGGAAGACCGGCAGCTCGCTCTCACCGTAGCGGCACCAGCGGACCGGCGCGAAACCGCTCGCGGCCAGGGCCTCGTCGAGCATCTCGCGGTTCCACAGGAAGCGGTGCCGCCAGCCGTGGAAGGCGCGATTGAGGCGCAGGGCGTTGTCGCGCTTGATGTCTGGATCGATCGGCGGCTCGATGCCAAGCTGGTAGTGCGTGGACCACACCCAGTCGAGATTGGGGGTCGAGAGCCGCAGCCAGCCGCCCTTGCCCATCACCCGGTGCGCTTCGCCGAGGAAGTTGAGCGCGTCATCGATCGCCAGGTGCTCCAGGAAGTGCTCGGCGAAGATCGCTTCGACGTCCGCGAAATCGAGCCCCTTGGTGACGTCGGCCACCACGTCCACCCCGGGCAGGGCCTGGATGTCCATGTTCACCCAGCCTTCGAGGCGGGCGCGGCCGGCTCCGATGTGGAGCTTGGGTCTCGATTTGGCGCGGAAGAGGGAAAAGGGGCTCATGAGATCGCGAGTTTTGGGACGATGTTTGGGCGGTATTTTCGGCGATGTGTGGGACAACTCGGCCGCGGCGAGGAGTCTACCATGGCTCTGTGACCTGAAAACGCTTGAGAAGACGAGGGTTTACCGATAGTCTTTCACGTCGGAGTCCAGTGGATTTTTGCCCGTTCCGAAGGAGAGGGAATGTTCTGCATCGAAGAGATCGTTGCCCGTGAGATCCTCGACTCGCGAGGGAACCCGACCATTGAGGTCGACTGCGTCCTCGACGGCGGCGTCGGCGGCCGGGCCGCCGTGCCCTCGGGTGCCTCGACCGGCAGCCGCGAGGCCCTGGAGCTGCGCGACGGCGGTAAACGCTACCACGGCAAAGGGGTGACCAAGGCGGTCGCCAACGTTCTGGAAGAGATCGCCCCCCGGCTGCGCGGCATGGACGCGCGCGACCAGGCGCGGGTGGACCGCGCGCTGATCGACCTCGACGGCAAGCCCGGCAAGGCCCGCTTGGGCGCCAACGCCATCCTCGGCGCCTCGCTGGCGGTGGCCCGCGCCGCCGCCGAAGCGAGCGGCCTGCCGCTCTACTCCTACGTCGGCGGACCGGCGGCGACCGTGCTGCCGGTGCCGCTGCTCAACGTGCTCAACGGCGGCGCCCACGCCGACAACTCGGTCGACATCCAGGAGTTCATGCTGGTCCCGATGGGTTTCGACAGCTTCTCTGACGCGTTGCGCGCCGGCGTCGAGATCTACCACACGCTCAAGGGCGTGCTCAAAAAGGCGGGCAAGGTCACCGCGGTCGGCGACGAAGGCGGCTTCGCGCCGGACCTCGGCAGCAACCGCGAGGCGCTCGATCTCCTGATGCGCGCCATCGAGGCGGCGGGCTACAAGCCGAGCAAGCAGATCGGCCTCGCCCTCGACGTCGCCGCCAGCGAGCTGGTCGAAGCCAAACAGGAAGGCAAGAGCAGCAAGAAGAAATCTTCCGACAAGGCGGCGGTCCGCTACGCCCTCGCCGGCGAGGGGCGGTCCGGTCTCAGCAGCTCCGATCTGATCGCGCTCTACAGCGAGTGGGTCGGCGCCTATCCGCTGGTGTCGATCGAGGACGGCCTGGCGGAGAGCGACTGGTCCGGCTGGCAGGAGATGACCCGCGAGCTCGGCTCCCGGGTGCAGCTCGTCGGCGACGACGTCTTCGTCACCAACCCCGAGATCCTGGCGCGCGGCATCGCCGACGGCCTGGCGAACGCTCTTCTCGTCAAGGTGAATCAGATCGGCACGCTCACCGAGACGCTGGAGGCGGTCGAGCTGGCGAAGACGAACGCCTACGCCAACATCCTGAGCCATCGCTCGGGCGAGACCGAGGACACGACCATCGCCGACCTCGCCGTGGCCACCCGCTGCGGCCAGATCAAGACCGGCGCGCCGTGCCGTAGCGACCGCGTGGCGAAATACAACCGCCTGTTGCGCATCGAGGAGGAGCTGGAGGGCGTGGCCTCGTACCGGGGCGCCGCGGCCTTTCCACGCTGGAATCGTTGACCCCGACGCCTCGCCCTCCCGCGGAAGAGCCGGCGCGGACGGATTCGTTCCGTCCGATCCTCTGCGCGGCCGTCCTCCTTTTTGTCGCCGTGCTCGCGATGGCCGGCACGAAGAGCTATCGCGACCTGGAGGCGGCGCGGCTGCACAAGCAACAGCTCGAGACCCGGGTGCAGCAGACGCGCGATGAGATCGCGCGTCTGCACAGCCGCATCGAGCGGCTGCGCAAAGATCCGGGCACGCTCGAACGGCTGGCGCGGGAGGATCTCGGCATGGTGAAGCCGGGCGACGTGGTGATCGAGCTGCCGCCGGACCCGGTGCCGCCGAAACCGGGGACGATCCTGCCGTCGCCCGCCGCCTCGGCCGCGACTCCGGTGGCGCGTCCGGCGGCGACTCCGGTGGCGACCCCGGCAGCCGGTGGCCATCCCTGACGTGAGCGGCTCGCCGGCCTCTCACCCGGGAGAGGGGGAAGCGAAACGCGCGGCGCGGCTCGCGGCGCTTGCCGCCTTCCTCCTGTTCCTCGCGTTGGCGCTCTTCGGCGCGCGGGTGCATTGGGTGGAGGAAGCCGGCACGGCCGAGCGCGACGGCTATGTGGCGCAGGCCGAGCAGATCCTTCACGGTACCTTGCCGCGCGATCCGTTCCGGCCGCTGCTCTATCCGATTCTCACCGCCGGCCTCGCCCTGGTGACCGGCAATGCTTTCGTCGCCGCCCGGCTGATTTCGAACCTCGCCGCCGCGGCGCTCGCTTGGCAGTGCTGGGCGTTCGGCCGCCGGCTGGGCGGCGTCAGCGGCGTCTGGGCGTTCTGGGCGATGGCTCTCGCGGCGGCCAATCCGAATCTCTGGATTCTCGGCCAGCACGTCTCCACCGACATGCTCTTCGCCGCTCTCGCCGCAGCGGTGCTCCTCGCCGGGCTCTGCTATCTGGAGGAGCCACGCCTCGCGACCGCCCTGCTCGGCGGCGCGCTTCTCGGCCTCGCGACGTTCACCCGCTCGAACGCCGTCTTCCTCGTGCCGCCGCTCCTCGCCGCCTGGTGGCTGGCGCCGGGCGAGAGAAAGCGCCGGCTGGCGCATCTCGCCGCGGCGGCGGGGCTGGCGGTCCTGGTGCTGGTGCCGCACTGGGCGCTCCGCCAGGCTGTGTTCGGCGATCCGTTCCACGACGAGAACTGGAAGAACCTCGCCTGGAAGCTGCACGGCTATCCGGACTGGTCCTATCTCGACCGGGTGCCGTTCTCCGGTGGCCTCGCCGTGCTGCGGGACGATCCGGCGGGTGTGGTCCGCGGCGGTTTCGCGGAGCTGGGCCGGTTCTTCTTCGGCGGCGGCGCGTCGCAGCTCTTCGGCACCGGAGCGCACGCCCTGGTTCTCGCGCTGGGTGCCGGAATCGCTGTGTGGGGCCGGCAACGGTGCCGGCCGGCGCTCTGGCTTCTGGGCTCCTGCGGATTCTTCCTGGTGGCGATCGCCTTCGTCTTTTTCACCTGGGGCCGGCTGCTGCTGCTGCTGATCCCGCCGCTCTACGCTCTCGGCTTCGCGCCGCGGGGAATTTCCGATCCGCCGCTCGTCCAGCGGCGGGTGCAGACCGTTCTGGCGGCGATGCTGGTGCTCCTCCTGGCGGCGAAGACCTTCGGCTTCCGGCTGCCGGACTTCGTGAGCCGGCACCCCTACCGCGAAGTGGCAGCGCTCCGCCGGCTCGACACGTCGCTTCCTGGAGGCGCCGCGCTCGCCGGCACCTCGCCGTTCCTCGGGCGCTATCTCGGCCACCCCTATCTCGATCTACCGGACGCCTTCGGACCGGAGATCGCCGACCCGGGCTTATGGTTCGCCCGGGTCGAACCCGTGCTCCGCCGCGGCCATGTGATCTACGTGGTGGCGGGAGCGACCGATCTGCGCGACCGGCCGGCGTCGTTGTTGAAGAGCGGCGATCCGGTCCCTTGGCTGCATCTGGTGGAGGAGAGGGACGGCGTCGCGGTGTGGCAGGTGCGGTGAAGATTTCGTCCTCCATGAAATGGAACCGCCACTTCCGTCACTTGCTGAGGAAATCTTCCGAAAGGAGCGTTCGATGCGGCGTGAGCACAGTTTTTTTCTTCTGGCGGCATTGAGCCTCGCCGTTCTTGTTCCGGCTGGGCGGGCGTATGGCGAGACTCCTCTCTTCGTGCAGCAGGGAAAACTGGTCGCCGAGGATCCGGTGGAGCTTGCCCAGCTCGGCTTTTCGGTGGCCATAAGCGGTGACACTGTCGTGGGCGGTGCGCCGTCTTTCTCCGGTCCGGGAGCGGCGTACGTGTTCGTCAAGAGCGGGACGGAGTGGTTCCAGCAACAGAAGCTGACTTCCACCACGACGGGCTCGTCCACCGGATTCGGCTGGTCCGTCGCGGTCAGCGGCGATACGGCCGTGGTGGGCTCTCCCTTCGAGACCAACGACGGCGCCCTCTTCAGCCAAGGCGCGGTCTACGTTTTCATTCGGAGCGGAACGAGCTGGAGCCTGCAGCAGAGGCTGAGTCCCGTGAACGGCGGCGGCAGAAACGTGCTCGGCATTTCTGTGGCGATCAGCGGTGACACGATCGTGGCCGGAGATCTGAATGATTACAACGGGGTCAACACCGGCGGCACGGCGCAGGTGTTCGTGCGGAACGGAACGAACTGGAGCTTCCAGCAAAAGCTGATTCCCGGCAACCCGTCGGGAAACTTCTTCGGCGAGTCAGTGGCTCTCGACGGCGACACGGCGGTGATCGGCGACTACACCTACCAAGCCGGCTACGTCTGTGTCTTCACCCGCAGCGGATCGACCTGGACCCAGCAGCAGAGGCTGACGGCGAGCGAGACGTCGGCGGGGATCAATTTCGGCGAAGGAGTGGCGATCGATGGCGACACGATCGCGGTCACCGACCCCATCAATCCAGCGGGATCGGTCTATGTGTTTGTCCGCGACGGGCAGACGTGGAGCCGCCAACAGACGCTGACCACCGGCCAAGCCTGGCTCGGCGGCCCGGTGGCGCTCAATGGCGACACGATCCTGGTTGGCGCTCGCGACGACGCCGGATTTGCAGGCGCTGCCTACGTCTTCAGCCGGAGCGGGACGAGTTGGAGCCAGCGCCAGCAGATCACCCACTCCGAACCCTATGCGGCTGCGTTCGGGCTCTCCGTGGCCCTCAACGGAGACACCGCCGCGATCGGCTCCGCATGGGGAAGCGGAGACTTCGGGGCGGTCTTCACCTACATTCCCGCCACGCCGACGGTCTACACCCTCACGGCGGATCCGAGCCGCCTCTGGCCGCCGGACCATAAGATGAAGCCGGTGACCCTGCAGGTCGCGGTGGGCGTCGGTGAGCCGGTCCCAAGCTGCGCGATCGAGACTGTGACGAGCAACGAGCCGATCACCGGCGACATCGCAATCACCGATTCTTTGAGCCTGTCGCTCCGGGCCGACCGCCTGGGCTCAGGCCCAGGCCGCACATACTCGATCACGGTCGGCTGTCTGGATGCCTTCGGCTACCAATCCAAGAGGACGGTGGGGGTGCTGGTGCCCCACGACAACTAGCTTAGCTAGCCGGCCGCCGCCGTCTGCTCGATCGCCCGCACGTAGGAGATCAGCTCCCGCGCCTCCGCCGACGGCATGAGGTTGCGCACCAGGAGCGTCTGGAAGGCCGTCCACTCGGCGAGAGCGCCGGCCAAGAGGTCGCGGCGGCGGACGGCCGGCGGTTTCTCTCCAGCCAGGCTGGTCGTCTCCAGGAGCAGCAGGTGGTCGGCGTTGTCGATCAGTGCCTCGGCGGCGAAACGGCGGCCGGCTCCGAGCGAGACGCCGTGGAAGACGGCACGCGCGGCGTCCGAGGCGGCGCTTCTCAGGAAGACGTCGAAGGCGCGCACCAGGTCGACCTCGACCGCCTTGGCGCGCAGCACGTCGCGCAGCAGCAGGAAGGCGCGGTTGTAGGTCTCGACCACGGCGGCGAGATCGGCGCGCAGCGGATCCTCCTTCGGCGGCGCGGCGGCCGGACCGTCGACGGTTTCGACCACCTTGGCCTGGAGGAGCTTGTAGAGCGCCTTGAAGGTGTTGAACTCCCCCCAGCCCGTCGCGCGGACGATCTCCTCCACCGCCGTGCGGCCGTCGATCAGGCCGAGCAGGCGGGTCAGCTTCTCGGAAAGCTTCCCCTCCGGCTTGCGGCCGGTGGCGCGCAGCACGGTGCCGCGTCCGCGGATGTGCTCGCCGATCAGGCCCAGCTCGTCGACCCCTCTGGTAGCCCTCCATCAAGACGTTGTTGGTGTCGATGGCGGTCTGTGCCAGGTCGCTCTCCAGGAGGTCGCCGTCGAAGAAGAAGAAGCTTCCCCGGCTGAGACGGAAGACCGAGAAGACGATCTCTTCCACCTGATGCTTGAGACCCCAGGAGAGCGTGGCGGCGTCGAGCAGGCGGCGCTCCAGCAGCACGGCGCCGAAACGTTTGCCCGGCTCCTGCCAGCGCTCGGCTTCGGCGAGCGCGCCGCGGTCGAGCTTGCCGGTACGGTAGAGCACCTGGCCGATGCGCTCCTCGGGCTGGTTGCTACTCGCGTAGACGATCTCGCCGCGGCGGAAGTAGACCGACTTCTGGACCGGCTCCTGGTTCTGGTCCGCGATGAGCAGCAGCATGCCGTTGCGGCGGCTCATGTTGAGCAGCGAGAAGAGGTCGGCGATGCCGAACCCCTCGATGCTGCCGTGGAGCGACAGCCGCTCGGCGGCGAGGAGGGCGGCCGGGCCGGCGTCGGCGCGGATGAGGTGGACGAAGCTGCGGCCTTCCGAGAAGGCGACGAACGGCTCGGCACGGAGCAGGCGGAGGTCGTGCGCCACCTGCCGCGGCAGGGTCAGCTCGCCGCCGCGCTCGATCACGGTGAGACGGTCGGTGTCTTCCGCGCTCGCCACGGTGCTCATGCCGCCGCCTCCGGCCAGCCGTCGTCAGCCACGAAGCCGCTGCGGCCGAGCGCGGTGGTGAGCGCCTTGGCGGTCCGCCGCAGGCGGGCGGAACGCTGCGAGAAGACGGCCGGATGGCGCTCCGCGCCGAGCGCGCGGCTGGTGATCAGCGCCAGGCTGAGCGTGGTCAGCGGCACGCGGATGCGATTGCCGCGCTCATCGGTGGCATGGAAAAAGCCGCGCTGCAGATCGTCCGGCGGGAAAATGTCCAGCTTTTCGCGGTCGAAGCGGGCGCAGACCTCGCGCAGGGCGTCGCCGGGGATCGGCCGCGGCACGACGATCACAAAGTCGTCGCCGCCGGCGTGCCCGAGACGCGCCCCGTCTCCCAGAAGCGGCAGCGCGGCGCTGAGCACCCGAGCCGTACGGCGCACCAGCTCATCCCCGGCGAGCAGACCGTAGACGTCGTTGAATTCCTTGAAGCGGTCGAGGTCGGTGAAGGCCACGGCGAGATCGCTGAGGCCGCCGTCGCGGTCGGCGGCGAGCACCTTCCTCGATCCACTGCTGGGCGAGGCGGCTGCCGGGCAGATGGGTCAGCGGATTGGAGAGCTGGGCGATCTGCACCTCCAGCTCCGCCGCCCGCTGCACCAGCCGGCGGATGGTGACGATCCCCAGCACCTCGCCGGCTTCCCCACCCTCGCTGCTGATGACGATCACCGGATCGTACTGATCCTCGCGCGGCCGGGCGAGCGCGAGCGGGGTGAGCCGGCGCACCGGCATCGCCGCCGCCACCACGAGCGGCGACGCCTTGCCGACCAGTTCCGCCGGCCGCTTCTGGTAGAGCGTGAAGCCGTACGGTCCGCCCGTCGCCGCGTAGTAGTGCTCGCGGGTGACCAGGTGCGTCGGCCGGCCGGCGGCGGTGATGACGACGCAGTCGAGATCGCGGTCGGCCTTGAACAGCCGGTCGAGGTCCTCGCCGTGGCTGCTGCCCGCTTCAATGGTGAGCGCCGGGCCGGCGAGAGCGCCGATCCCCTCTTCGAGGACGGGAGACACGGGCGTGGCGAGGGCCATGGTGCCCATGAGAGCACCGCGATGCGAAATCCAGATGGCGATGGAGTGGCAGTCTGCTGAAACAGAGCGCCCCGGCCGGAAGGTCCGGCGGGGCGCCAGGAACCGGATCGCCGGGGTCCGGTAGTCCCGGTCCGAGCGGTCCAGAACGGAAGTGGCTCAGGAGATCTTGACGACGTTCTTCGCTTGGAGGCCCTTCGGACCCTCGACCACCTCGAAGGACACGCGGTCACCCTCGCTCAAGGTGCGGAATCCCTCGGCGATGATGGACGCGTGGTGGACGAATACGTCGAGGCCCCGCTCCCGCACGATGAAGCCGTACCCCTTGGCATCATTGAACCACTTCACGATCCCTTGCTCGGCCATACTCTTGCTCCTTACAACAATGAAACATGGTTGTTGGTTTGCCGCGGTAGAGCGGCACCTCCACCCTCCGGAGGGGAGGGCAAATCATTCGAATCCGCGACTTTGCGGTAACGTGCTTCAAGGTCAACGAAATTCATCAATTGTTATGCGTCCTGAGCGATCAGCTGCGGGAGGGGAGAAATAGTGGGGAAACAGATTGCGCTGGTGCCACCTTCAAACACAGGAACGCCAATAATTGGCGGAAGCATGGCATCGCCACAGGAAAAAATCAAGAGGGTGTTTCAGGAGGCAAGGAAAGACCAAGCCGGACCGTCCGCGGTATGCTCTGCCGGGGTGTGCTGAAGGGAGGCTCGCATGACGTCCCGCCGTTGGTGGATCTGGATACTCGCCGTCCTGGTTTTCGCCGAGGGCGCCGTGCTCGGCGTCCTCCTCCTGCAGGACCGCTGGCAGCGCGACGCCGCCGCGGCGCCCGTCCAGCGCGGTCAACGGATCGCCGAGCGCATGGGCTGCTTCGGCTGCCACGGCCCCGGCGGCGCGGGCGGCGTCGCCAACCCCGGCCCGAAGGAAGCGAGCGCGGTCCCGGCCTGGAACGACGGCACCGCGATGATGTACAGCGACACCGAGGCCGACGTACGCGCCTGGATCGCCGACGGGCACGCTCCCGGCACCAAACCGCCCCAGGGGCTGATCCAGATGCCTGCCTACAAGACCCGCCTCACCGCCGCCGAGATCGACGACGTGACCGCCTACGTCCTCACCGTGATGCGCTTCACCCAGCCCGACGGCAAGGCCGCCGAGGGCCAGGATGTCGCCAAGCGCCTCGGCTGCTTCGGCTGCCACGGCCCCGAGGGGCGCGGCCTGGTGCCCAATCCCGGCTCGCTCAAGGGGTACACGCCCGGCTGGGACGGCGCCGACTACGCCGAGCTGGTGCAGAGCCCGGCGGAATTCACCCAGTGGGTGCGCAACGGCATCACGGACCGCTTCCGCGCCAACCCCGCGGCGCGCCATTTCGTCGAGGGCGAGGTGGTGCGCATGCCGGCCTACGCCGACAAGGTGAGCGACGCCGATCTCGAAGCGCTCCAGGCCTACGTCGCCTGGGTGCGCAGCCATCCGCGAGGGACCCGATAGATGTCGACGCGCATCCCGAGACAGCTCACCGCCGTGGAGATCCGGGTGCTCGGCACCCTGCTCGAAAAGGAGCAGACGACGCCGGAAGCCTGCCCGCTCTCCGTCAACGCCCTGATCGCCGGCTGCAACCAGAAGACCAACCGCGAGCCGGTGATGGATCTCGCCGAGGGCCAGGTGGTCGACGCCCTGGAGAAATTGCGCCAGGACGTCCTCGTCTGGCGCTCCGACGGCGCGCGCACCGAGCGCTGGCAGCAGAGCGTCGTCCGCCGCTGGGGCCTCGACCGCGCCGGCAAGGCGCTGATGACGCTCTTCCTCCTGCGCGGCCCGCAGACCGCCGGCGAGCTGCGCACCCGCAGCGAAAGGATGCAACCCTTCGCCTCGGTGGAGGACGTGGAGCAGGCGCTGCGCCAGATGGCCGGCATCGACGAGCCGCTGGTCGCCGAGATGTCCCGCCGGCCGGGCCAGAAGGAGACCCGCTGGACGCATCTGGTGGGAGACATCCCCGAACCGCAACCGGTCGAGCTCGCCGAGCCGCCGCTCCTCGCCGGACAGCCGGCGCGCTCCGGCCCCAGTCTCGCCCAACGGGTCGAAACCCTCGAAGAGACCGTCCGCCGGCTCAGCGCGGATCTGGAGGAGCTGAAGGCGCTGTTGAGCTGAGGACGATCCCGTTGTATGAAGAGCTTGCACCAGGAGATGTCATGACAAAAATCAGCCTCTCTTTTCTTCTGCTTTCGCTTCTCCCGCTCTCCGCCCGGGCCGGCGCTCCGGCCGCGGCAGCAGCTCCGGTCGCGGCATCCTCCTCGGCGACGGCCCGGCTCACGCCGTGCAAGGTCGACGGTGAAACCGGTCCCGTCGACGCCCGGTGCGGGGTCTTCGAAACCTGGGAGAACCGGGCCACGAAGAGTGGACGCAAGATCCATCTCAAGGTGATCGTGCTCCCCGCCCGTGATCCGCATCCGCGGCCGGACCCGGTGTTCGCCTTCGGCGGCGGACCGGGCGAGGCGATCTCCATCGAGGCGGGTTTTCTGGCCAAGACCCAGGAGGAGCTGCGCAAGGACGGACAGGACCGCGACTTCGTCTTCGTCGACCAGCGCGGCACCGGCGAGCCGGACCGCCTGGGGTGCGATCTCGGCGGCGTGCGGGGCGCGGCGGATCTGAGCAGCTATCTGGGCGAGATGTTTCCGGTCGACGCGGTCCGCGCCTGCCGGGCGGAGCTGGAGAAGAAGTACGACCTCACCCTCTACACCACCGACGTCGCGATGGACGACATCGACGACGCCCGCGCCTGGCTCGGCTACGGCAAGATCAACCTGATCGGCGGCTCCTATGGCACTCGCGCCGCGCAGACCTTCCTGCGCCGCCATCCCGGATCGGTGCGCACGGTGATCCTGAATGGCGTGGTGCCGATGGACGAGACGCTCCCGATCTCCCATGCGGCGGGCGGCCAGCGGTCGCTCGACCTGCTGCTCGGTTGGTGCGAGAAAGATCCGGCCTGTCGCGGCGCCTTTCCGGACATCCGCAAGGACCTCCAGGCCGTCCTCGACCGCCTCGCCCAGGGACCGGTGGAGGTCGAGGTCGAGCATCCGACCACGCATCAGAAGGTCCCCGCGAAGGTCTCCCGCGAGATCATCACCGACGGTATCCGGTGGCAGCTCTACACGCCGGAGCAGGGTGCCCGCCTGCCGCTGCTGATCCACCAGGCGGCGGCGGGAAGCTTCTCGCCGCTCGCCCAGGCGGCCCTGCGGTCGAAGGTCGGCCTGCCGGATCTCCTCGCCATGGGCATGTTCTTCTCCGTCACCTGCGCCGAGGACATCCCGTTCATCGATCCGGCGCAGATCCCGGCACGCACCGCCGGCAGCTTCCTGAGCGACTACCGGGTGCGCCAGCAGATGGCGGCCTGCGCCGTCTGGCCGCGTGCCAAGGTGCCGGCCGGCCACCAGGACGCCGTGCGCTCGGACGTGCCGGTCCTCCTGATCAGCGGCGAGCGCGATCCGGTGACGCCGCCGGCCTTCGGCGAACGCGCCGCCCGCCTGCTCACCAACAGCCTGAAGATCGTCGTCCCCTGGGGCGCCCACGGCGGCGAGACCGACTGCGTGGACGGCTTGCAGAAAGAGGTGCTCAAGAAAGGCACGGTGAAGGGGATCGACACCTCCTGCGTGGCGAAGATCGGGATGCAGCCATTCGAGACGGTGGCCAAGCCCTGATATCCTCTCCCACCAGTATTCACGGCTGTCTTCTTCTTTGGAACTGAGGGGGTCTTATGTCCAAGCTTTCGACATCTCTGATCGCCGAGCTGATCGGCACCTTCGCGCTGGTCTTCATCGGCGCGGGGGCCGGAGCGCTGGGGATCGGCGGGTTGGTGGGCGTTGCCTTCGCCCACGGCCTGGTGATCGTCGGTTTCGCCTACGCCTACGGCCACCTGTCCGGCACCCACATCAATCCGGCGGTGACGCTGGGCATCTGGGTGGCCGGCAAGATCGAGGCGAAGCGCGCCATCTCCCACATCGTCTTCCAGATCGCCGGCGGCATCCTTGCCGCTCTCCTGCTGAGCTGGATGCTGGGCGGCACCGAGACCGGTCTCGGCGCGACTCACCTCGCCCACGGCCTGTCGGCCGGCAAGGCCACGATCAACGTCACGCCGCTCGTCGGTGTCGTCCTGGAGGCGATCCTCACCTTCTTCCTGGTCAATACGGTGATGAACGCCGCAGTCAGCGGCAAGGCCGGCGATCTGGCGGGCGTGGCCATCGGCTTCACGCTGGTTTTCTGCATCCTCATGGGCGGTCCGCTCACCGGCGCGAGCCTGAATCCGGCGCGCAGCATCGGACCGGCGCTGATCACGGGCGACCTCTCGGACCTCTGGGTCTACCTGGTCGGCCCCCCCTTGGGTGGCATCGCCGCCGGACTCCTCTACAAATTCGCGCTCGAAGAGAAGAGCGCCGGCAGGAAGCACTAACCAAAGCCGTCGCCGGGGCGGTCCGCAGGATTTCCGAAAGCACACTGCGCGACCGCCCGACTCCGGCGACCGGACAGGGAGCACGGAATGGTCCGTGTTCCCCCAGACTGGGAGGCGCGCCGTCGCCTTGCAATCTATTCACGGCGTGAATGATAATCATTCACGCCAGCGTTCGAGGACACTCAAATCGTCCAGAGTTTTGTACACGCGCCCGGTCTCCTCCAAGACCAGCGTGCTCTTGCCCGTCTGGCGCGAGCCGGTGACCACGACCACCGGGAAGGCCTTCAGCGCAAGATCGAGCGCGGCCTCCAGCACCATGACCTGGAAATGCCCGACCTGCGACCTTGAGCACGACGATCTCCCGCTCTGTTTCGGGATCGACGCGCCGTGGCGCGCGCTGGTGCCCGAGAGCGAATTCGACCAGCGCGTGGAGCTCACGAGCGATCTGTGCGTCGTGGACGAGAAGACCTTCTTCGTCCGCGGCCACATCGAGATCCCGATCCACGGGTATCCGGAGCCGTTGGCGTTCGCTGTGTGGTCGTCGCTCAGCGAGCAGAGCTTCCTCCACATGAACGAACGATGGGAGGAGGCCGACCGGGACGCGGACCCGCCGTATTTCGGCTGGTTGTGCAGTCCCATCCCGGTCTACCCCAAGACCATCCACCTTAAGCTCTCCGTGCAGTCACGCCCACCCGGGCTGACGCCGCTCTTCACCGTCGAGCCGACCGATCACCCTCTCGCCGTCGATCAGCACAATGGCATCAGCGTCGAGCGGTGGCATCAGTTGGCGCACCAGCTCCTGCAGGGATAGAAGGGAGATGAGCCGATGTTTCCAGCCAATCGATCCATGCCGCCCGGTGTCGTGATTCCGGTTCTGGCCTACCCCGATGTGCTCGAAGCGGCAGCCTGGCTCTGCCGGGCGTTCGGGTTCGCCGAACGATTGCGGATCGGGGATCATCGCATCCAGCTCGTGGTCGGCGAAGGCTCCCTCGTGGTAACCGGGCTCGCGGCGGGGACAGACGCCGCGGTGGCCGGGCTCGGCCATTCGATCATGGTGCGGGTGGAGAATGCCGACCGGCACTGCGAGACCGCACAACAGGCCGGAGCGCGGATTGTGAATCCGCCGACCGACTATCCCTACGGCGAGCGGCAATACAGCGCGGAAGACCTCGGCGGCCATCGCTGGACGTTCTCGCAGACGATCGCGGATTCCGATCCGCAGAGCTGGGGCGGGGTGTTGGTCGAGGGCACGCGGTCCTAATCCTCGGAAGTCGCCTCCCGCCTCCTCACCACCGCTGAGAGAGAGCCGCCCCACCGGATCGGTGGCGATCGACAGCTCGCCTCCTTCAGCCTGCGCGAACGACAGGTTGCCCACGTCGGCACCGGCCAGCGAGAGCTGGCCCGGCGAGGCGTCGGGCAGACGGGACTGGATCGCGGCGATGGCCTGGAGTGCCGCCTTGGGCAGGTCGGGATTGTGGGGGAAGCGCTCGACGGCTTCTTCCAGAGACAGCACGGCCGCGGTCGTGCCGACGCGGCCCAGCGCGGTGGCGGCCGCCA
>Ga0134124_10000094_pt1 | contig 86320 bp, 52 predicted proteins | sample KB304_FD_96880 | JGI IMG/M metagenome (GOLD analysis project Ga0134124, IMG submission 96880) | Terrestrial soil microbial communities without Nitrogen fertilizer from Kellogg Biological Station, Michigan, USA - KB3-0-4 | ecosystem: Environmental > Terrestrial > Soil > Unclassified ...
CGAAGGTGGCGGGAGCGCCGCCGAAGAAAGCGCGCGCCTCGCGGTCCAATGCGGCGAGGTCGATCCCCGCCGTCCGCTCCCGCAGGATCGACAGCATGCCGCGCGTCAATCCGGGCTGGAGGGAGCCGCGCAGGCTGATGTAGTCCCGCGCGCTCATCAGATGCAGCGTGCCGCGCATGGCCGTCACGCGCACCACCTGGCGACGGTGGAGAAGAGTGAGGAGATCCTCGCGGCGGAATCCCGCCAGACGTGTCCACAAACCCACGAACGGCGGGCGCGGCACCTGGGCCTGCATGCCGGCGAGGCGTTCGACAACGCTGAAGGCATTGAGCGCGCCGGTCTCTGTGCGGGCAAGCAGCATCTGCCGGGCGAGGAGGGCGCGGTTGAGCTGGCGGTTGGTGAGGAGCGGAGCGGCGGCTGCCATGTGGAGAGACTATGCCATGTCGGCCCTGCTGTATCATTCGAGGTGGCGAGGAGAACGATGGCGTATCAGAGAATCCACAAAGTCTCTGCCTGGCCCTCCCCGGACCAGCGGAAGCCCCATGCCTTTGCTCCGCGGCCTTTCGCCCAGCGCAAAGCGCCGGTCGTGGCTCCGGCTCCGCAGGAGACCGTCGTTCAGCGCGTCATCGTGAAGGGTGAGGAGAAGGGCGACTACTTCGATGATGGCACGAACGAGAAATTCGCCTTCGCCGCGCAGAGCCGCACGGAATTCCTCTATGCGAAAAGGGCCGATCTGAAGAAATTGAGGGACCTGATTCTCAGAGAGGACGGCACCGATCCGGAGAATGAATACGCGGTCGGTCTTGCAATGCGGAGCTGGAGGAAATCGTATGAAGAAGGAAGCGCGTCCACGGCAACCGCGGACGCCTTCAAGGCGATCGGCCTCATGCTGGTCACCGAGAGCGAGGAGGTCGAGGCACCGGAGCAGCGGTCTGCCCTTCTCAATGTCATCGCGGGAGTGCTCAATGGAAATGAGGAAACCTGGGGCAAGCTCCAGGCCAAGAAGGCGGGCTTCGGTGAGCGTGCTCCGAAAGGCAAGGGCACCGTCTACGTCAATCGGGACAACGCCGTGAGCCTGGCGTCTGTCGCAGACTTTCTGGGAGTCGACAAAAACAAGGACTTCAAGGAGGAAGCGAAGTTCGCGGATGTCAAGTTCGTGGAGCTCGCCGGCTTCGCTTACCAAGCCAAGTTGCTTCTGGAGCCGTCGGCCGAATCCATACCGCAGGAGAGAAACAATTTCTTTTATGTATCGACCGCCACCCGCGAGGCCAGGACCACGAGCGGCATCCAGGGGAACTACGTATTGAATGGGAGCAAGGAGACGGAGTTCGACGACATCCCCTCGGACGACGTCAGGCTCAACGATTCTTACGATAAATTGGTGACCGACCGGTCGGTCAAGGAGTGGGCCAAGGTGGATCGAGTCGGCATTCGTGCCGGCACTCAAGACCAATGCATGGACAATTGGAACGCCTTGGGCATGGCGGCCTACGCCAAGAAGGTCTTGAACCGCAATTCTCTCAATCTCGCGCAGGATTATGAGTGGCTTCACATCCGGGGAGTCCAGAACGGCGGCAGGAATGAGATCGGCAATCTCGGCACCGGGACCTGGATCGCCAACTCGGCGATGATTCCCTACGAGAACAAGATCCGGGCCTGGGCGGACAAGAGACCCGGCTCCATCGAAGCGCGGTATGAGACGACGACGAATCCGGTCGACAGTCCTGTGCTCGACAAGATCACCATCAAGGTCGCCGCCACGGCCACTCACGAGATCGGGCCGATCGACCGGACGGACCCGCTCGAGGTCGAGTTTGACGCGCAAAGCGGCAGTGTCACCGACAGCTTTGCGAACAAGGTCAAGTTGAAGCATTTCAGCCTGAGCCAGGAGGAGCGCCGGAAGTCGGCCAAATACAGGAGAGGCGTTGCGGCGGCCCAGGCGAACCAACCGGCCGGCTTGGACCTCACGGCCGCCGAGGGGCACAAGGACTACCTCGACGGCGTGGCTGCCGCCAAGGCTGGAAACCCCGCCAATCCGTTGAAGCCGGGGCAGGGCGTGGGACACGCCGACTACGCGAGCGGAGTGGCCGCCGCGCGGCTCGGACAGAACGCGGGCAACAAGGGGCACGCCGAGGGCCATGCGGACTATCTTGCCGGCGTCGCGGACGCCCGTGCCGGCAACCTCGCGGGAACCGGCGGCCATGCCCAAGGCCATGCGGACTACGTGGCGGGTGTCAACGCGGCAGCCGCCGGGGGATTCGCGTTCGGCTGGGCCGCGCAATCAGGTTTCAACGACTACCAGACGGGGGAGACGGCAGCCGACACCAATCAGCTCCCGGCCAACTGGGGCGAGATCCAAGGGTACACCGCGAGACGGAAGACCCGCAAGGATGCGCTGAGCAGAAAACGTGATCCTCTGGATCAGGGAGAGTCCAGAAAGAAGGAATTCCTCTGATCATTCTGATCGTTCGGCAACGCTCAGCCCAAGGCCTTGCCCCGGGCTGAGCGATGCGCGGTCGAACGGCCAGGGTCTACCGCCAGTAGCCGTGGCGGTAGTAGTGATGATGGTGGCGGTAGCTGTAGTGCGGGGCGACCCAGATGGCGCGCGGGCGTGGCGGATGCGCCCAGTAGCCGGGCACCCAGACGTAGCGGTGGTAGCCTGGCCGCCAGTTCCAGTAGCCGCCGACCCAGGCGTAGCCGGCGCCGGGCCGTACGACGACGACCTCGTGGCGGAGCGGCGGCGGCGGGAACGGCACGCCGAAGCGGACGTAGACGCCGGCGTGGGCGGGGGCCGAAAGACTGAAGAAAGAGATCAGGGACGCGCTGAGGATCGCGAGAACAAGAGCTCGTTTGCTCATCGGTTTCAACCTCCTGGCCAGCGGCTCCCGGTTTAAACCGGACGCCCGCGGGCGATCGATTCGACAGCCTGCAAGTGCAAGTTCGGGGCCGGCCCGGCTTCCTTGGGCGGAAGCCCGGAGACTTGTCCACTGGCGAGAACAGGGAGTCCGGTCGAGAGGACGCTCTACACCGGCTCGTCGTCCTCCATCCGCAGCCCCGGCGCCCAGGGATCCAGCTCGCCGGGCTCGAAACGGCAGAGGCCGATGGTGTGCCAGAAGCCGCCGGCAGGGAGGCCGCCGAGCTTGTAGCGGCCGTCGGGGGTGAAGGCGGCCCAGCCTTCGGCGAGGAGGCCGAGGATGGCGCGGCAGCGGCCGGTGGCGATGTCCCAGAGGCGGATGGTGTTGTCGGCCGAGCCGCTCGCGAGGAGGGTGCCGTCCGGGCTCCAGGCGAGGGAGAGGACGCGGTGGGCGTGGGCGTCGAAACGCTGCGCCTCGACTCCCAGGATGACGTCCCAGAGGCGCACGGTGCCGTCGAAGGAGCCGCTCGCGAGATGGCGGCCGTCCGGGCTCCAGGCGAGCGCCCAGGCGCTTTCGGTGTGGCCCTTGAAGCGGTAGGTTTCCTCGCCGCTAGCCAAGTCCCAGCACAGGATGGCGCCGTCGATGCAGCCGGCGGCGAGGCTGCGGCCGTCCGGGCTCCAGGCGACGGAGAGGGCGTTGCTTTCGTGGCCGGAGAGGCGGCGGACCTCTTCGCCGGTGCCGGTGTCCCAGACGCGCAGGACCGGATCTCCCGAGGCGCCGGCGAGGGCGTAGCCGTCCGGGCTCCAGGCGATGGCGCGGACGCCGCTCGTCGCTCCGGCGAGGCGGTGCAGCTCGCGGCCGGTGGCGGCGTTCCAGATGCGGACGGTGCGATCGGCGGAGCCGCTCGCGAGGGCGGTGCCGTCGTGGCTCCAGGCGACCGCGAAGACCCGTCCCTGGTGCCCTTCAAGACGGCGGACCGCCTGCGGATCGGTGGCCGGATCGACGACCGACCAGAGGGCGACGGTACCGTCCTCGCAGGCGCCGGCCAGGGTCCAGCCGTCGGAGCGGAAGGCGATGCCCCAGAGGCGCTGGCCCGGCTCGCGGAAGCGGCGGGTCTCGCGGCCGGTGCGCACGTCCCACAGGCGCGCGGTGGTGTCGTGCGAGGCGGCGGCGAGGCTCGCTCCTCCCGGTCCGAAGGCGAGGCCGGAGACCCAGTGCTCTTCGCCGGGGAAACGGCGGACTTCCTGCAGGATGGCGGCGTTCCAGATCCGCATGGTGCGGTCGGACGAGCCGGTGGCGAGCGACTTGCCGTCCGGGCTCCAGGCGATGCCGTGCAGGCTGCCGGTGTGACCGACACCGCGGCGCTCTTCGCGGCCGGTGCGCGGGTCCCAGAGGCGGAGGATGCGGTCTTCCGACGCGCTGGCGAGAGAGGCGCCGTCCGGGCTCCAGGCCACGGCGTGGACCTGGTCGAGATGCGCCAGGCGGTGGATCTCGCGGCCGGTGGCGGTCTCCCAGATGCGCACGGTGCGGTCCTCGGAGGCGCTGGCGAGGAGGCCGCTGGCCTCGCCGGAGATGCCGGAGACGGCTCCGAAGGCGATGCTGCGCACCCAGTCCTCATGGCCGCGCAGCTCGCGGCTCGACTCTCCGGAGGCCGGATTCCACAGCCGGATGACGCCGTCGGCGCAGCCGGTGGCGAGGCGGTGGCCGTCCGGGCTCCAGGCGACCGAGAGCACCCAGGAGCCGTGGCCGGTGAAGGAGCGGACCTCGCGGCCGGTGCGCAGGTCCCAGGTCCGCGCCGTGCGGTCGTAGGCGCCGCTGGCCAGGAAGCCGCCGGAGAGGGTCGCCTCGGGATGGAAGGCGACGCTCGCCACCCAGCTCGTATGGCCCCAGAGGCGGGCGCGCTCGCGGCCGGTCGCCGGCTCCCAGAGGCGGACGGTGCGGTCGTGCGAGGCGCTGGCGAGAAGACTGCCGTCCGCGCTCCAGGCGACCGCGCTCACCGTCCCTTCATGGCCGGCGAGACGCCGCAGCTCGCGGCCGGTGGCCACCTCCCAGAGGCGCACGAGACGCCCTTCGCCGGTGGCGAGGAGGTCGCCGTCCGGGCTCCAGGCGACGGCGTGGCAGGGGAGGGCGGCGTCGACGGCTGCCTCCACCTGGGGCGGCACGGCGAGGGCCGCTCCGGTCAGGTCGAGGCCGCCGCCGCCGCCGGCACTGCCGGCGCCATGGGCGAAACCGGGCGCCGCGGAGGCGGCGTCGCCGCGCAGGCTGCCGATCAGCTTGGCGCGCCGCAGCACGGCGCCGTCGAGGACCGCGCCGCGCAGGTCGGCGCCGAGGAGCCGCGCTCCGGTCAGGTCGGCGCCGTGCAGGTCGGCACCGTCGAGGCGGGCGTTGGACAGGTCGGCGTCGCGCAGGCGGGCGCCCGCCAGGCGGGCGGCGGTGAGGCGGGTGCCCACCAGCCGGGCCGCGGAGAGATCGGCTCGGGTCAGGTCGGCGCCGGCGAGCTCCTGGCCGGAGAGGTCCTTGCCGCGCAGATCGCGGTTGGCGAGGTCCACCGGCTCGTGCATCTCCTCGCCGAGGCGGCGGAGGATGAGGAAGGCGTTCACCTTCGCCGCGTCGCGCATCCCTCGAACATCCCGGCCGTCTCGTCCATCTCTGACAGCGTCGGGGAGGTCCGCGCCGCCGCCGCGGGCTTCGCCGAGCAGCGCGCGGCGGGCCCAGGCGAGCGAGGTCTCGCGGCCGGCCAGGGCGACGAAGAAGTCGGCCATCAGCGGCGACATGTCGCGCAGGGAGAGCGTCTCGGCGGGCGAATCCATCGCCAGCTCTTCGCTCGCCCGGCGGGCCACCAGCCACTCCAGGACGGACGGGTGGAGAAAGGAAAAGCTCCCCCCCTCGTCGCGCACCAGCAGGGTGCCGGAGCCCACCTGGAACGCGGCGGCCTCGGCGTCGATCGGGCCGCGGCGCAGTGAGGCCACGGCGCGGCTGACCTCCTCGGTGAGATCGGCGAGATCGAGCGACGAGTCCTCGCTGCGCCACAGGCGGAGGGCGACCCGGGTCACCGCCTCCAGCCTTTCGCTGAAGGAGAGGAGCGGCGGCGCCGCGAGACTCTCGGGGTGGGCGCGGTCGAGCTCCTGGCCCAGCCAGCGGCTGAGCAGCAGGCGGTAGAGCGAGGCGGGGGTGATCTCCCCCTGCATCGTGCGGGCGCGGCGCAGGCGGTCCTCCGGCAGCTCGGCGATGAACGCCAGCATGCGCGGGTTGTGCGCCAGGCCGAGCAGGTCGCCCACCTGCTCCAGCATGGCGAGGCGCTCCTCGCCGCGCGCCGTGTCGCCGGTCAGGCGCACCAGGAAGGCGCGGATCTGGTCGCGGTCGAACGGTTGCAGCAGCGCCATGCGGCGGCCGGCGAGACGGTCCACCTGCTCGCCGAGCAGGGTCTTCACCTGGCTCTCCGATTCGAAGTGCTGGCGGCGGCTGGTGACCACCACCTTGGCGGTGCCCGCCGCGGCCTGGAGAAGGGTGTCGAAGTGCTCGGCGGCGCGGGCGTAGGTGACCCGCGTCGCGAGCTCGTCGAAGCCGTCGAAGAGGAGAGCGATCCGCCCCTGCTCCAGCATGTAGCGGAAGCGGCCCGGGGAGAAGTCCTCGACGCCCTCGCGGGCGAAGTGCTGGCCGAGGAGCTGGTCGAGGCTGCGCACCTTCTCCAGGTGGCGCAGCTCGATGAGGATGGGGATGAGGCCCCCCTGCTCGGCGAGGCGGCGGGCCAGCTCGCGCAGCAGGAAGCTCTTGCCGGTGCCGGAGTCGCCGACGGCGAGGATGAAGCGGCCGTGCGGCGACGCGAGCCAGTCGAGCAGGGTGGCCGCGGCGTCGGCGGTTTCGTCCTGGTGGAGGCCGGCCGCGAAGCACATCCTCTGCGGCACGTAGAGAGACGGCGGGTAGACCGGATCCTGCCGCAGGCGCGCGGTCTGGCGCTCGACGTAGGTGCGGAAGTCGATCAGCCCCTGGAACTCGGGGAAGCTCATCAGGCGGATGCGCCGCGCCGCCGCGGTGCTCACCAGCTCGGGCGGCGCCGGCTTGTCGCCACCGCAGACGAGGATCGAGACGAGGCCGCTGTCGGCCTCGCGGTAGGCGGCGTCGATGCGGTCGGTGAAGGCGGCGAGCCCGGCGGCACCCGCGGCGCCGGAGGCGTCCGCCAGGATGCCCACAGGATAGAGGCGGGCCATGCCCCCTTCGGAGCGCGAGACGCGCAGATATTCGATCGGCGGCCAGCCGTCGCGCATGCGGCGCACCTCGGCGCCCGGCTCGCGGATGCGGCAGGCGGCTTCCACCCGGGCCAGGAAGTCGTCGCGCTCGGAGCTCTCCTCCAGCCGCTCCTCCGGACCGTCGCCCGGGCGCTCCTCGGTCCGCTCTCCCGGGCCCCGCCGGGCCGGATCGGCTTCCGGCGGGAACGCCGCCTCGGGGAACGCGGTGTAAGCCTGGATCTCGATCCCTTCGGCGACCGCCGGAATGTCGCGGCCGGCCGGCAGGGCGCGCCCGCGCACGGACAGTTGGCCGGGCTCCAGGCGGAGCACCCGGTAGTGGTGGAGCGCGGAGGTGTCGTCTTCCGGCTGCCCGGCCCCCACGACCGGAATGCTCGGCGCGTTGGGAAGGCGCGGCGCCAGGCGCTCCACGGAGACGCCGTCCGCCTGGCCGTGCAGGACGAGGTCGAGCCGCTCGCCGAGGATCTCCCGCAGGGCATCGGCGTCGCGCAGGGCGTCGACCGGATGGTGCAGCGCGGCCACGGTGAGCCAGCCGCGCCCGCGATAGGGCTCGAGGCGCTCGGCGAACCAGCGGAGCTGCTCCTCGCCGAGGAAGCCGTAATGGTCTTCCGGGCGGTGGCTCTCGGCGATCGTCGAGTTGAGCGCGGCGACCGCGAGGCGCAGCTCGGGCAGCTCGATCAGGTTCCAGGGCACGCGCTCGCTGAAGCCGGAGTCCGACGAGCCGGAGGCGGAGGGGCTGCCGTCCTGGAAGCCCTGCACCGCGGTGGCCCAGGTGTGCCACTTGGGCCGGTAGGGCGGCACCGGCGCCTGCTCGGCGGCCTGGCAGTCGCTCCAGTACGCGGCGCAGGCGTCGAGATTGACGTCGCGGTCGCCGGGCACCAGCACCACCCGCTGGCGCGGCAGCCGCAGCGCCTCGGCGAGGCGGGCCAGGCAGCGCAGCGCCTCGCGCAGCTCCGACGGCCGCGCGGTCTCGGACAGGTCGCCGGTGACGATCAGGAGATCGGGAGAGACGCGGAGGCCGGCGAGGTCGGCGGCCAGGCGGCCGGCCAGCGTGTCGGCGGTGTCTGGGGCATGTGCGCCGTGGCTGCCGCGCCCGAAGCGCAGCTCGGAGAGGTGGAGGAGGATGAGCGGGCGAGCTGGATCGAGCATGATGTCGGAAAAGAAAGTCGCCTACACCGGAGCCAGGGCGGGTTCGAGGAGCGGAGCGGCGGGACGCAGGCGCAAGCCGGGGACGTGCGCGTCGAGCTCGCCGGGCTCGAAGCGGCAGAGACCGATGACGTGCCAGAAGCCGCCGGCCGGCGTGCCGCCCAGCTTGTAGCGGCCGTTCGGCGTGGTGGCGGCCCAGCCCTCGGGGAGGAGGGCGAAGACGGCGACCGGCACCCCGGAGCGCGCGTCCCACAGGCGCACCGTGTTGTCCTCGGCGCCGCTCGCCAGCAGCTTGCCGTCGGGGCTGAAGGCGACGCTCCACACCGGGCCGGCGTGGCCGTCGAGGCGGCGGGTCTCGCGCGGCGCGAGAGCGTTCCACAGGCGCACCGTGCCGTCCATCGAGGCGCTCGCGAGGAGCTTGCCGTCGGGGCTGAAGGCCGCCGCCAGCACCGTCCCCTGGTGGCCGGTCAGACAGTGCATCTCCATGCCGCTCCCCACCTCCCAGAGGCGCACCGTGCGGTCCGCCGCAGCGCTCGCCAGGCTCTTGCCGTCGGGGCTGAAGACGATGTGTCCCACCGAGCCCTGGTGGCCCACGAAGCGCTTCAGCTCGCGCCCGCTGCCGATGTCCCACAGGCGCACCGTGCGGTCTTCCGAGGCGCTCGCGAGCCGTCCGCCGTCGGGGCTGAAGGCGACCGAGAGGAGCGGGCTCTGGTGGCCGAGACAGCGCCGCCGCTCGCGCCCGGTCTCGATGTCCCACAGGCGGAGCGTCTTGTCCGCCGAGCCGCTCGCCAGGCTCTTGGCGTCGGGGCTGAAGGCGACTGTCAGCACCCGTCCCTCGTGGCCGACGAAGCGTTGCAGCTCCTGGCCGGTCTGCAGATTCCACAGGCGCACCGCGTCGCCGCCCGCGACGCCGGCGAGGCGGGTGCCGTCGGGGCTGAAGGCGGCGCTGCGCTCCCAGCTCGGATGCCCCTTGAGCCGTTGCACGGTCTGGCCGGAGATCACGTCCCAGTAGCGGATCGAGCGGTCGTCGGCGAGGCTTACCAGTCCGCGGCCGTCCTGGTTGAAGCTGACGCTCCACACCCCGCCGCGCCAGGCGGTGAGGCGGCGCGCCTCCTGGCCGGTGGCGCGGTCCCACAGGCGCACCGCGCGGTCTTCCGAGCCGCTCGCGATGCGCCGGCCGTCGGGGCTGAAGGCCACCGTCGACACCGGCCCCTCGTGCCCCGTGAGCGAGCGCACCTCGCGCTTGGTGGTGAGATCCCACAGGCGCACCGTGCGGTCGTCCGACGCGCTCGCGATGGCGCGGCCGTCGGGGCTGAAGGCGACGCTGAGCACGCTCCCCTCGTGGCCCTGGAAGCGGCAGAGCTCGCGCCCTTCGAGATCCCACACCCGGGCGGTGCGGTCCTCGGAGCCGCTGGCGAAGTAGCGCCCGTCGAGCCGGAAGTCGACCGCGAAGACCGGTCCGCCGTGGCGGCTGACCGCCAGCTCCTCGGTGCCGGACAGCGTGTTCCACAGCCGCACCGTGCCGTCCTCGGAGCCGGTGGCGAGGGTGGCGCTGTCGGGGCTGAAGGCGACACAGCGCACGGCGCCCTTGTGCGCTTGCAGGCGGTACATCTCGCGATGGCCGGCCACCTCCCAGAGGCGCGCCGTGCGGTCCGCCGAGGCGCTCGCCAGGAGCTTGCCGTTGCGCGAGAAGGCGACTCCCCACACCGCGCCGGTGTGGCCGTTCAGGCAGTGGGCCTCCTCACCGGTCACCACGTCCCACAGCCGGATCGTGCCGTCCTCCGCCGCGCTGGCGACGAAGTTGCCGTCCGGCGCGAAAGCGACCCCGAGCACCCGCCCGGCATGGCCGAGGAAGCGGCGCACCTCGCGGCCGGCCACCGTGTCCCAGAGCTGCACCGCGTTGCCGGCGCCCGCGGCGAGCAGCTCGCCGGTGCTGTTCCAGGCCACCACCGCGACCGGAAACGCCGCCGCCACCACCGCCTGCACCCTGGGCGGCAGGGCGAGCGCCGCGCCGTAGGTGTCGCAGTTGTCGAACACCTTCTTGTCGGCGCCGGCCGCTCCGCCCCCTCCGCCCCCTCCGAACACCGCGCCGACCAGCTTGGCCCGCCGCAACACCGCGCCGTCGAGCTTGGCGCCAGTCAGGTTGGCGCCGAGCAGGCGGGCGCCGGTGAGGTCGGCCCTGGAGAGATCCGCGCCGTCGAGCTGCGCGCGCGTCAGGTCGGCGCCGATCAGCCGGGCGCCGGTCAGCCGGGCGCCGGTCAGCACCGTGCCCACCAGGCGGGCGGCCGAGAGGTCGGCGTCCTCGAAGTTGCCGCGCGAGTAGTCCTGCCCCGACTCGTCGCGCCCGCGCAGGTCGCGGCCGGAGAGATCGAGCTGCTTTTCGACCTCCTTCTCCAGCAGCTTGAGGAGGCGCATCGCGTTCTGCTTGGCACCCGGGAAGGCGTCGCCGGAGAGCACCAGGCGCGCCCAGCGCACCGCGCGGTCCTTCTCGGCCAGGGTGGCGAAGAACTCCAGCATCAGATCCGACGCCTCGCGCACCGCCAGGATCTCCGGCGGCTGCTCCTCCTTGACCCGGTCGGCCGCCGAGCGCGCCACCAGCCATTCGAGCACCGACTGGTGGATGAATGAGAAGTTCCCCTCCTCGTCGCGCACCAGGAGAGTGCCCGAGCCGATCTGGAAAGCCGCCGAGTCGCGCTGCCGTTCGGTGAGCGCTTCGAGCACCAGGGCCACGTCCTTGGTCAGCTCGCCGAGGCTCACCTTGCGGTCGATCGCCCGCCAGAGGTGGAGCGCGAGCTCGGTGACCGCCTTCCAGCGCTGCTCGACACTGAGCGCCGGGTGCGAGCCGCGCTGGTTGACCCGCCAGTGCTCGTGCTCCAGCCAGCGCTTCAAGAGGATCTCGTAGAGCTTGGGCGCCGAGATCTCCTCCTCATTCTTGCGTGCCTTGAGCAGGTCCTCCTCCGGCAGGTCGGCGATGAAGCCGAGCATCCGGGGATTCTCGGCCAGGCCGAGCAGGCGCACCTGCTCGAGGAGCTGGAAGCGCCGGTCGGCGCGCTCGCGGTCGCCACAGTAGCGCTCCAGGAAGCGCGCGATCTGGGTGCGGTCGAACGGCAGCAGGGTGGCGATCCGCCGGCCGGCCACCTGGTCCACCTGCTCGCCCATCGCCATCTTCACCTGGCGGTCGGAGATGAAGTGCTGCTTGCGGCTGGTGACGATCACCTTGGCGGCGCCGATGGCGGCCTGGAGGAGCGTCTCCAGATGATCGGCGGCGCGGTCGTAGGTGACGCGCAGCACCAGCTCGTCGAAGCCGTCGAAGAGGAGGGCGATGCGCCCCTGGCCGAGCATGTAGCGGAAGCGCGACGGCGAGAAGTCCTCCATCCCCTCCTGCGCGAAGTGCTGGCCGAGGAGCTGGTCGAGCGAGCGGCTCTTCTCCAGATGGCGCATCTCGATGAGGATGGGGATCAGCGGCTGCCGCGCCTTGCCGCCCTTGCCGGTCTCGTCGGCGATACGGCGCGCCAGCTCGCGGAGAAGAAACGTCTTGCCCGTGCCCGAGTCGCCGAGGATGAGGATGAACCGCCCCTCGGGCGCGTCCAGCCAGTCGAGGATGTGCGCCATCGCATCGTCGGTGCCCTGCCCCGGATCGCCCTCCTCGAAGCGCATGCGCTGCGGCACGTAGTGGCCCGGGTAGTAGACCTGATCGGTCTCCAGCCGGCGGGTCTGCTTGGCGAGGAGAGACCGGAAGTCGATCACGTCCTGGAGCTCGCGGAAGCTCAGCAGATGGACGCGGCGCGCCGTCGCCTCGCGCACCAGCTCCTCCGACGCCGGTTCGAGCGACGAGTAGACCAGCCGCGAGATGAGGCCGGTGTCGGCCTCCAGATAGCGCGCGCACACCCGGTCGACGAACGTGATCAGGTCGTCCCAGGTCACCGCGCGGTCGATGGCGCCCACCGGGTAGACGCGGGTGATGCCGCCGTCCTGCACCGTGACGCGCAGGTATTCGATCGGCGGCCGCCCCTCGCGCATCCGCCGCACCTCGGCGCTGGCCTTCTCGCGCAGCCGGCAGACCACCGCGACACGGGTGAGGAAGTCATCGCGGTCGCGCGCCAGGAGGAGCGCCGGGGAGAGGATCACCGGCCCGGTCGGCGGCCCGGACGAGACCGTCGACGCCACGGCCGCGGCTTCCACCGCCGCCTGCTCCTTCAACCACCGCCGCGTGGTGTCGGTGAGCTCGTGGAACGTCGCCTCGGTCTGCGAGAGCTTGAGATGGAGCACGCCGTTGCCGCGCGGATCATCGCGCCACATCGAACGGCCCGCGGAGCAGATCCGCGTCCAGCGGCGGATGCGGTCCTTGCGGATCTGCAGGACCTGGTACTGATTCGACGTCTCGTCCGTGCCGCGGTCCTCGCGCGGCGCCGCGCTGCCGGCTGCGAAGACCGGGATCTCGCCTGACAGCAGTTCGGCGTGGCCGTCCCAGGTGTGCCCCTGCACGAACAGGCTCACCCGCTCGCCGAGCGCGACCAGCAGATCGCTCTGATCCTTCACCCGTTCCTCGGGCCGCGTCGGCTCGCCGCGCAAATCGTGGTGGACGGCGGCGATGCGCAGCCACTCGTTGTGGCGCACCTGTTCCAGCTCGCGGGCGAACCAGCCGATCTGTTGCGTGCCGATGAGGCCGTAGTGGTCCTCGTCGCGGTGGCTCTCGGCCATCGTCGAGTTGAGACCGGCGATCACCACCTTGAGCTCCGGCACCTCGAAGAACGACCACGGCTGGGCCTCGGTGAAGGTGGCGGTCGCCACGTCGCGGTAGAGGTCCTTGAAGAACGCCGCGAAAAACCGCCACTTCGGCCAGAACGGTCGCCGCGGCTCGCTCTCCTCGGCGCGGCAGAGACTGAAGTAGGCGGCGCAGGCGTCGCGGCTCACATCGTGGTTGCCGGGCACGACGGCCACCCGGTCGAGCGGCAGGCGGAGACCGCGGGCGAGGCCGTCGATGAAGCGCGCCGCGTCGCGGAACTCGGACGGCTTGGCGCCATGGGTGAGATCGCCGGTGATCAGCAGCAGGTCCGGCTCGACCGGCTTCTGCTCCTCATCGTAGAGGCTCCCCACGTCCGCCAGCAGATGGGCGAGCACCGACTCGAACGAGTCGTCCATGGGCAACGGAGCGAGACGGCCGAACGGGTGATTCCACCCGAACCGAAGGTCGGACAGATGGAGGATCGTGATCGGCCGGCTGGGCTCTCGCGACGTCAACGGCTCTCCCCTCCGCTCCCGACCTGTCCAGTCCACTCTGCCCGGACATCATCGAAAGGACTCCGGCGGAGCATGCCGTCGGGATGCTCGGTTCGCAATTTTTCGAAATCCTACCAGGGACGGGGCAGGGTGGGAAGTGGCCCGAGTTGGAGACCCCAGAAGCAGCGGGTGCGTTACGCGAACGAGAGGACGGAAGACGGCCCCGAGCCGTTGGACGGTCGCCTCGTAGTATTGCCGGACAGAAACGAAGTAGGCGAGGACACAAACGAAGTATTTCCGGACAGCCCCGAGCCGTTGGAGCGCCGCCCCGAAGTATCTCCGGACACAAACGAAGTAGGCGCGGACAGCCCCGAAGTATTTCCGGACGGCCCCGGAGTATTGCCGGACAGGAACGAGGTATTACCGGACAGCGGCGGCGAAGTATTGGCGGACACGGAGCTGCCATGCCCGGGCGGAGCTTTTCGCTGGGAGCGCCGGCTTCCAGCCGGCCGGGTCGGCAGAGCCGACCGGGCCGCCAGGATTACAGCGCTCCCAGCGGCGTTGACGTGCGGGAATTGCCGGTCCGGTCTCCGAACCCAGGGCGTTGCCCTGGGCTGAGTCAGGGCGGCCCGTTGGGCCTCAAACCTTTCTGCGGAACGGGCAGACCGGATGGTATCATCGGCTCATGCGAGCCACCGGAAAGCTCCAGCGGGACGAGGCTCAGACTCCAGGCCTCGACGAGCAGGCCGAGCCCATCCTGAGGACACCCCTCGGGCGCCGGCTGTGGAGCCTACGGCAACAGATCGTCCTCTCCGGGGCTCCGCTCCTGGATTGGAAGAGCCTTGAAACAGAGCTCGCCGCGCGCCGCGGCGAGGACCGGCATTGATCCTCACCTTCGTCGATGCCGGTGTCCTGATTGCCGCTGCCCGGGGAACCACCGACATCTCCAAGAGGTCTTTTGCTTCGAGCGACTTCGTGAGGCTCGAGGTTCTTCCGAAGCCGTTGTTCCATAAACGGCAAGAGGAGGCCGCCTTCTACGGTGCGTTCTTCGACGCGGTTACCGGCTGGGCGCACTGGGATGAGTCTCTCATGCAGCAGGCATTGACCTTGGCGAGTCGTTACGGTCTGTCGGCACTCGATGCCCTCCACGCCGCAGCCGCGTTGTCCCTCGGGGCGGATGAAATGGTCACAACCGAAAAGCTCGGCCGGCCGCTCCATCGAGTCTCCGGGCTCGTGGTCCGAACGATCCATCCCGGGTAAGACGCCGGCCGCGGCGAGGCGGGTTGCAAGGGCCAAAGGCCCGGGCTGATTGAGCCCAGGGCATCGCCCTAGGTGGGGGAGGGCGGACGTTCGGGCCACATCAATCGGTCGTCCGTTCACCCATTCACCTGGACGAAGAACCCATCGGACCTCCCCCCACCCAGGGCGGCCACGCAGGGTGCCTGGCGGCATCCTGCGGACCGTCCCTACGAAACGCTGGTCTCAAGCAGCGTAGGGTGCGCTGTGCGCACGTTTTCCGCGCCGCCGCGCCTGCCGAGCCCCCCTCAGCCATGCGCGAGCCCTTCGAGAAGAAGCTGAAGCTCGGCGACGTTCATATAGTCCAACTCAGGCTCGCCTGCCAGGGCCGGGTCGCGGTCGCCGCCGAGGACCGCTTGGAGTTGTCGGATGAGCGCAGTGTAGTGCTGCGGGTCGTCGGGCTCCAGTGTGGCATTCAACTGCTGCCGCGCCTCGGCTTCGGAGCCCTGCTCAATCGCCTGGGCCACCCAAGCTAAGAGTTGCGCCTGTCTGCTCTGGCTCTCGCCGCCCGCGCGCCGGTAGGCCTTATACGTTTCAACCGCCTGCTTCCGAGCAACCTGTGCAGCTGCGTCTCTGCCGGTGGAGATCTCAAGTTCCTCCAGAACTCTCCAGGTCGTCCAGGGCTCGGCGGCATGACCATAAGACTTCTTGCACTCAATCGCGCGCAGGAGTTCCCGCCGCGCTTCGTCGTAGCGGTGGAGCTTAATGAGCGTGTCAGCTAAATTGTTTCGGGCTCGCCCTTCATTGGCGAAATTCTTGAACCGAACATAGACGCCAGCCGCTTGCCTGTAAAATACCACCGCCTCCTCCAGCCGGCCCATGCTGTTGTAGAGGTTGCCCAACTGGTTCAGGGTGGAAGCCTGCCCAGCAAGGTCGTTTTCCCGTACCTTGACCGCCAGCGCTTGGCGGTAGGCCTGCTCCGCGGGCTCGAACTGGCTTGCTTGCTCGTGTGCAAGTCCAATCTGGTGCCAGACCGCAGCTACTTGCCGCGGCTCGCCCAATGCCTCGAAAGCGTCACGGGTTTCCGCATAGATTTCCAAGGCCTCCGGGTAGCGCTTCTGAAGGACACGCACAGTGCCAAGTTGGAACCTGCTCACAGCCTCATGGCGGTGATCATCTATGGCCCGCGCCCGCCGGATTCCTTCTTCGTAAGCTTCCGCAGCCTCGCTCAAACGCCCCAAAACGCGCAGGCAGTCACCAGTCTCCGTATTGGCGACCACAGTCATGCGCTCGGCGGTTTGGTTGCCCCCGTCGGCCAGCTCCTGAAAACGGCGCCGCGCCGCCACCAGAGGCGCCAGGGCGGCTTCAGCCGCCCCGCCCGCTATCAGAGCCCGGCCGAGGTTGAAATGCGCCGTGGCGATATCGTAAGCCGCCCCAGGGTAAGCCCTTTCACCACCTGAGAGGCAGCTCTCCAGAAGCTGTTTGGCGGCAGCATAGGCGGCGGGGAGGTCACCGCTCTCCAGCAGACGGTCAATGTTTGAGTCGCTTGCCAGATAACGGGCATGATTCCATTCACCGACTTTTCGAGCGGCCTGTTCGCGTGCCCACGAGGCCCGCGCCAAGGCCTGCGGCCGGCTCAACTCGGCCACCAAGCGCTCCATGCTGTTTGCTAGGTCCACAACGTGTTCGGGAGGCCAGTGGTCTTGGCTCCAATCCAACATAGAGAGCAGGTTGGGCAACTCCAGCAGTGTCAGTTGCGCGGCGACCCGGGTGTTCTTGAACCACTCTCCATAGATAGAGCCTAGCAGTTTGGCCATCGCCTCGGCCCAGCGGGAGTAGAGAGCCTCCGCCTCCTCGGCGGCGAGCTCACCGAGCAGGTAGGGCGGCAGGCCGGGGTCCAGGCGCAGGTGGCCGTAGCCCATGTCTTCCCCTAGACCGACATCAATCAGCTCGACAGCCAGTTGGCGAACGGCATCCATCTCCAGTCCGATGAGTATCGCGAGGACACCGAGATGTACACCGCCCTGGCAGACGCCCAGAACGTGGACGTGCTCCCGCGAGGTCGCGGAGAGCCGGCGGAGGGACAGCTCGACGCTGGCATAGAGTGAATTCTCGCGGTCTCCGGGATGCTTGCTCTCCAGGCCGGCCATCAGCGAGCGCAGATCTCCGGTCGTCGCTTTGACACCACGGCGGGCCACCTCGGACGCCAGCAGCACCAGCGCGCGTGCGTGGCAGTGGACTGCCTCCACCAGGTCAGTGATCTCCTGCGGCGTGCTTGCCCCATCGTCATCAGGTGGCGTCCAGCCGTTCTGCTTCATCACCTCGCTGACCAGCTCGACGGCGTCCCGCCGATCCAACGCCCCCAGCTCCCGCTCGCGGCCGGCGGCGTCGAAGGGCTCCGGTAGCGGCTCGCGGGTAGTGAAGACCAGGCGGGTGCGCGGATCGGCGGCGAGGAGACGGCGGCAGAGATTGAAGATCGCCGCGGAGGCATCCTCACCCGGCGGCGCGGCGGCCGGCGCCGCTCGTTCAGGCAGCACGCTCTCACAGTTGTCGAGCACGATGATCGTGGGATGGTCGCGCAGCGCCCGCTCGATGGGCTGCAAGGCCTTGTCGAGGTCGTCACCGAACTGGGCGACGGAGTATTTGTCTCCATCCGGCAGGAGCTGGTGGCCCAGGGTGTCGAGCACGGCGCGGACGTCTCGGTGGTGCTCCAGGCTCACGAAGGCCGCCTGTGCGAAACGCGCCGTGCGGGTGAGCCAGCGAGCCTGCTCGGCGGCGAGCGTGGTTTTGCCCTGGCCGCCGGTGCCGCGGACCACGGCCCACGGCTGGCGGTGGAGCAGGCGCTCCAGGGCCAGGAGCTCGCGGCTGCGCCCCTGGAAATGATGCGGCGGCGGCTCGGGCAGATCGCCGAGGCTCAACCGGCGCTCCGTCGCTTCGAGCTGGCGGACCGTCTCCGGTGGAGTCTTGGTGATGAGCTGCGGGTCCTGCTGCTCCTGGTAGAGCACCGGCACGAACCAGTCCTGGAGATGCAACTCGCCCAATCCCAGGACCTTGCCGCGTTTGGTGTCCGCAAACAGTGCCTGCTGGCCGGCGAGCATCGCACGTCCCACCCGGGCGCCGGTGGCCAGCTCGGCGTAGAACGCCTGCACGAAAAGCCGGGCCGTCTCCACGAGCACGCTGTGGCTCATGGCTACCACGGAGGTGACTCCTTCATCGAGAAGCCGCGCGGCGACGGAGGCGGTCGGATCGATCTCGGCGACGGCGGTCTGGCAGGCTTCGAGGAAGACGAGCGGGATGCGATGCTCGCGGACCAGGCCGGCGAGCTTGGTGGCATCGACGAAGTCCATCGTCCGCCGGTCTAGCTTGTCGTCCTGACCAGCGGCCTCGAAACACAGCCCGCCGAGACCGATCCTCCGGTCGTAGACGCCATGACCGTCGAAGTGGACGACATCAAAAGGATCGGCAGCGTCTTGCAAGGCCTTTTCGAGTGCCGCATAGGTGGGCGGCTGGAGGATCGTGAGCTGGGCGAGGTCGCCGAGGCTCTCCACAGCCTCGGTCAACGGCCGGGCGGAGACCCGGTGGTCGATGTAGCCGATGGCGTTGCCCTTGTCGTCCTTCTCCGGCCGCGGGCTGACGAGCAGGATGCGGATCGGCAGATCCGTTGGGCGGGATGGCTGGGCTTGCCGGTTCGGCAACCGGCGGCGGACGCGCACGGCGTGCTTGCCCTGGAACAGCCAGGAGCGGCCATCGTGGAGCAGCTCCCAGGGGAGCGCCAACAGCTCCGTGGCCGCCTCGCCCGCGGCGGCTTGCGCATCCGGAGACGCGCCTTCGGGCAGATCCCGATCGACCTGCACGGAGAAGCGGCGTTCCGCACCGTCCTTCCCGGTCTGCCAGGCGGTCAACGCCTCGCGAGCGGATTCCGATCCCAGTGCAGCTTTGAACAGATCCTGACCCCACTGCGGCAACTTGGCTGCGATCCCCTCGGCGCGTTGCTGGGCCAGCTTGTCGGGCCAGATGTAATAGGTCTCCAGATACCATCGCAAATCACCGACCTCGATCGGCCCGAGCGGCGCGATGAACGTGAAGCGCTTGCTCTTGATCTCTCGTGCTCCAGACTGAGACGGCTCGTAGGCCAGCATCGCGGTGGCCTTGGCGCGGCGCTTGCCGTCGGCGGTTTCGATCTGGGGGTCGGACAGCTCGAGGACCAGCTCTTCGACGGGCTTGGAGGCGGTCTGCTCGTAGGTCTCGTGATCCGTAGGCAGCCGTTCTCCCAACGCGGCGAGGAGATCGGGCATTGCCGCGCTGAGATTGTGAGGATCGACTGATACGCCGACCGGCTCTTCCTCGAACCAATTTCCCAGCGCTCCGGGAGTAATGCCCGGCAAGAGCAGGGGAACGACGCGGTAGCCGTCCGTCCGGCTCTTCTGGACCTCCAGAGCCTTCTTGATCTCGCGGCGCACCCAGGGAGAATTGACCGTGTTGGGGCTGAGCACGACGACGAAATGCCGGGCCGTCTCGACGGCGTTCTCGATCTCGGGTGCGAGCTTGCTGCCTCCAGAGAGGTTGCGCGAATCGACCCAGACCTCAATCCGGAGAGCCTCCAGCGCTTGTCGCAGAGCGGCGACGAACCCGTCGTCGGCGGAGGCGTGCGAGAGGAAGATCACGGCATTGGGTGGAGGATTGAGTGTTCTGAAAGGCTATGAGAGCGGTGGGGTGGGTGTCAAACGCGGGGGCCCCGCAAGCTTGCGACGGCTCCCGGAAGCTTGCGGTGGCAGTCCGCAAGGTTGCGTCGGCTCCCAGAAGCTTGCGGTGGCGATCCACAAGCTTCCGGCCAGATCCTGAAGCTTGCGGTGGGAGTCCGCAAGTCTTCTGGCTGGCTTCGGAATCTTGTGGAGAACGGTCTGAACGGTGCGCCAGCCCTCAGAGCGCCGGGGCGCTCCACTCCCCGTTCACCAGCCGCCGGATGCCGAGGGGATTGGCGTCCTGAAGCTCCGGCGGCAGGGCGGATTGTGGGAAGCCCTGCCAGGCGACCAGACGGGTGAAGCGCTCGATGGAGCGCGTGCCGACGGAGGTGGCGCGGCCGTCGGAGGTGGCGGGGAAGGGGCCGCCGTGGACCATGGCGGGGCAGACTTCGACGCCGGTGGGAAACTGGTTGATCAGCAGGCGGCCGGCTTTGGTTTCGAGAAGGCGCAGGAGGGGCGTGGCGTCTCGCAGCTCGTCCGGCTCGGCGTAGAGGGTGGCGGTGAGGTTGCCTTCGAGGCGGCGAAGGAGGGGGAAGAGGTCGGCTTTCTGGTAGCGCACGGCCAGGGTGGAGGGGCCGAAGACCTCATCCAGGAGCTGGGGATGGGCGGCGACCTGCGCGGCTGGGACCTGCCAGACGGCGGCGGTCGCGGTGTTCGGCATGCCTTCCAGTCCCTGAGCCAGCCTTTCGGCTCCCAGGGCGGCGAGGCGGTCCTGACCTTTTAGATAGGCGTCGCGGATGCCGGGGGTGAGCAGGACTCCGGCGGCGGTGGTTGCGGCGTGCCCGGCGAGCGCGGCGAGGAAGGCGTCTCCCGCGGCTCCCTCTTCGATCAGTACGACGCCGGGGCTGGTGCAGAACTGGCCGGTGCCGAGGGTGAAGGAGGCGTGGAGGCCGGCGGCGATGGCCGGTCCGCGGGCGGCGAGGGCGCCGGGGAGGATGAGGACCGGATTGACGCTCCCCATCTCGGCGTAGACGGGGATCGGATGCGGGCGGTCCGCGGCGAGGCGCATCAGGGCAACGCCGCCGGCTCGCGAGCCGGTGAAGGCGACGGCGGCGACCTGCGGGTGCTGGACGAGCGCTTTCCCGACCTCGTGCCTGGCGTCGAAGAGGAGGGCGAAGGTCCCTGCGGGAAGACCCGCTTCGCGGACCGCGGTGGTGAGAACCCGGCCCACCCGTTCGCAGGTGCCGGGGTGCGCCGGATGGGCTTTCACGATCACCGGATTGCCGGCGGCGAGTGCGGAGGCCGTGTCCCCTCCGGCGACGGAGAAGGCGAGGGGGAAGTTGCTCGCACCGAAGACGGCGACCGGACCGAGCGGGCGGCGCATCGAGCGCACGTCGGGCTTGGGCAGGGGCTGCCGGCCGGGGTCGGAGGTGTCGATGCGCGCGTCCACCCAGGAGCCGTCTTCGAGAACGGCCGCGAAGAGGCGGAGCTGCGAGCAGGTGCGGCCCATCTCACCCTGGAGCCGGGCGAGCGGCAGGGCCGTCTCGCGGTGCGCCCTCTCGATGATGCCATCGGCCGCCCCTTCCAGTCCCTGGGCGATGGCGCGGAGCAGGTCCGCGCGGACGGCGGCGGGGGTGTCCCGGAAGGTTTCGAAGGCGTCCGCCGCGGCCTGGCAGGCCCGGTCCACTTCGGCGGGGGAGGCGGTGGCGAAGTCCTCCGGCAGAAGAGCGCCGGCCGCCGGATCGAGCGCCCGGAACGTCGGGGCAACGGTCGCGGCAGTGCTCACCGGGCCAGCTCCGCGACTGGCGTCTCGATCTTTTGGACGATGGGACGATGGGCCAGCGCATCTTCCAGGAGCGCGAGGGTCTCTGCGAGCTCGGCGCCGGTCAGCTCCAGGCGCGGCGGGCGCACGCGGGCGCTCCCCCAGCCCATCTTCTCCTGCACCAGCTTGATGAGCTGCACGAATTTCGGCACGGTGTCGAGGCGCAGCAGAGGCAGGAACCAGCGGTTGAGGGCAAAGGCGTCGTCCGTCCTCCCCTCGCGGGCGGCGTCGAAGAGGGCCACCGATTCGTGTGGGAAGGCGTTGACCAGGCCGGCGATCCAGCCCACGGCGCCCGCGGCGACGCCTTCGAAGATGGCGTCGTCGACGCCCATCAGGATCTCCAGCCGGTCTCCCAGCAGGGCGCGGATCGCGGTCACCCGGCGGACGTCGGTGCTCGACTCCTTGACCGCCGCGAGGTGGGGAAACTCGCGCGCCAGCTCGGCGATCTGCGGCGGCAGGAAGTCGGTGCGGTAGGCGACCGGGTTGTTGTAGAGCATGCAGGGCAGATCGGTCGCGGCGAGGATGGCGGCGATGTGCGCCTTCATCTCGCGCCAGTCCGAGCTGTAGATGTACGGCGGCAGGACCATGAAGCCGCTCGCTCCGGCGGCCCCGGCGTCGCGGACGAAGCGCACCGCGTCGGCTGTGCTCGCCGCGGCGACGGCCGGGATGAGCGGCACCCGGTCGCCGACCGCGCGCATCAGGGTGGCGAGAATCTGAAGCTTCTCGGCCGCGGTGAGAGTCGCGCCTTCGCCGAGAGAGCCGGTGGGGACGATCCCCACGCAGCCGGCGTCGACCATCCATTCGGCATGCGCGGCGAGCTGGCCGTGATCGATCGACAAATCGTGATTGAACGGCGTGGTCTGCGCCGGGATGACACCTTTCCAATTGACGTGCATGGCGGATCTCCCGATTTGAAAATGTGAGTCAAGCGGCCGCGTAGCGGTCCGGAGAGAGCAGGGTCAAGGGGATAGAGGGGGTTTCGCCGGCGATCACCTGGCCGACGAGGCGGCCGGTGATCGGTCCGAGGCTCATCCCCAGCATGGCGTGGCCGGTGGCGACCACGAGATTGTCGAAGCGGGCGGGCCGGCCGAGGTAGGGGAGCCCGTCGGGGGAGCACGGCCGCAGTCCGGACCAGGCGGGAACGCCTTCGAAGGCCGTGGGATCGAGGTCCGGATAGTAGGAGAGCGCCGAGCGCACGATGCCGCGTACGCGCGCCGGCTCGATCGTGCCGGGGCGCCCGCCCAGCTCCAGCGTGCCGCCGAAGCGCACTGCGTCGCCCATCGGCGTGACGGCGACGCGCGCCTCGGTGAGGATGGCGGCGATGCCGGGCCGGCGGGGGAGGCCGGGGACGGTGAGGCTATATCCCTTGCCGGCCTGGAGCGGCAGGGAGAGGCCGAGGGAGCGCGCCAGCGCGTCGGACCAGAAGCCGGCGCAGAGCACGACCTCGCCGTCCGTGAGATCCCCGAGACCGTTGAGACCGCCGCGCGAGGTCTCGACGGAGACGATGCGCCGTCCTTTCCGTTGGAATCCGTGGACCTCGGTGTTCCAGAGGATCTGAACGCCCGCATCCACCAGCCACTGTTCAAGCGCGCCCATGAACAGGCCGGGGACCAGAAACGCGTCCTCCGGAAAGTAGACCGAGCCGGCGATCTCCATGCGCAGGCCGGGATCGAGCGCCGCCGTCTCCGCCGCCGAAAGCACCTGGGCGGATAGACCCAGCCGCTGCGCCTGCTCGGCCGTCCTCGCCTCCTCTGCGAGACCGTGCTCGGTCTTGCAGAGCATCAGGAGGCCGCGCTTTTGGAGAGCGAAGACGTTGCCGTGCCGGGCGGCGAGGTCCTCGAAACAGGCCTTGCTCGCGAGGCTCAGGTCGCGCAACAGGGGGGCGGCCGCGGCGACCCGCTCCGGCCGCGCGGCCTGGGCGAAGAGGACCGCCCAGCGGACGAGGTCGGCATCGAGGCGCGGGCGCACCCAGAACGGGCTCTCCGGGTTCCACATCCACTTGAGCCCGAGCGCCACCATGCCCGGCGCGGCGAGCGGCACGAAATGGCTCGGCACGATCATTCCCGCGTTGCCGTGCGAGGCGCTCTGGCGCTCCGGCCCTTCGCGGTCGAGCACGGTGACCCGGTAGCCCCGATTGTGGAGATCCCAGGCCGTGCAGAGACCGGCGACGCCGGCGCCGAGAATGAGGACGTCAGGCATGGCGGTCAGCCCCCCGCTCCGCTCAAGGCAGGAATCCCCCAACAGAACGGATCGCTCTCGTCGAGGAGCAGCGTCGACTCCGCCATGAGATGCGCACGGCCGGTGATGACGGGGAGGATGCCGCCTTCCGGCGCCGGCCGATACGACGCCTCGAAGCGGCTGCCGAGAACGCTCTCCTGCACCCACACCTCGTCCGGCGCGAGCCGGCCGTCGGCGGCGAGACAGGCGAGCTTGGCGCTCGTGCCGGTGCCGCACGGCGAGCGGTCCCACGCCTTGCCGGGACAGAGCACGAAATTGCGGCTGTCGGCGCCCTCCGCGGGAACGAACAGCTCGACATGGTCGATGGCTTCGCCATCCGGACCGGTGATCCCGCCGGCCTCCAGAGCCAGGCGGATCGCCCAGGTGAGCGCGGTCAGCGTCTCCACGTGCCGGAGAGCGATCGAGTGGGGATATTCCTTGACCAGGAAGAACCAATTGCCGCCCCAGGCCACGTCGCCGGTCACCGTCCCGTAGCCCGGCACGTCGAGCGTCACGCCGTGCAAGTGACGCCACGAGCGGACGTTGTGCACGGAGACCCGGCCGTCGCTATGGAGCTCCACCGGGATCGTTCCCACTGGAGTCTCCAGACTGTGACAGCCCGGAGCGAGGCGGCCGAGGGCGGCGAGTGTCGCCACGACGCCGATCGTGCCGTGGCCGCACATGCCGAGATAGCCGACGTTGTTGAAGAAGATCACCCCAGCCGCGCACGCGGAATCGACCGGCGCGCAGAGGAGGGCTCCTACCAGCGTGTCCGAGCCGCGCGGCTCGTTGACCACCGCCGAGCGAAACGAGTCGAGATCCCGGCGGAACCGCTCGCGCCGTTCCGCCAAGCATCCGAGCCCGAGATCGGGGCCGCCGTCGAGGACCACCCGGGTGGGCTCGCCCGCGGTGTGGGAGTCGAGCACGCGCACTCGTTGCATAGGAGCACGATAGAGGACCCGGGGCTCTCCGTCTTGTGGAATCACCCCCGGCCTCTTGCGGAAATCGGCACAATGGCCGGGAGCCGTGACGGCAGGATATACTCTGCACGAGAGGCACAACGATGACTCCTCTGACCCTGAACCTTCCAGACACCCTCGCGCGCGAGCTGGGTGCCGCGAACCAGGAGCTTCTCCTGGAGCTCCTCGAACGCGGTCTCCGGGAAATGAAGATCGACCGCGTTCTGGACCTCTACAGCCGTGGCGGTCTCTCGTTTGGTGCCGCCGCCGAAAGGGCCGGGGTCTCTCGTTCGGATCTCTCCCGTCACGCCTACTCTCGCGGGATGGAGCCACCTTTCAGCCTGGAAACCCTCGCCGAGGAGCTCGGCTGATCGCTTGCGGATCGTCCTTTCCAACGCGGGGCCGCTCATTGCTCTGGGCAAGCTGAACCACCTTGCCCTCCTCGGACACCTGTACCCCGAGCTGGCCATCCCCCGAACGGTCTACCGCGAAGTGGTTGCCGAGGGTTCGGCTCACGGCGCACCCGATGCTTTCCTGACGCGCCTCTTCGTAGCTCGGTACCGATGCACAATCGTAGAGGCCTCGAAGTCTGTCCTCGCGGGCTATGCCCCGCCGGGGAGGCTCGATGCTGGAGAGTTTGAGCTTCTCGCGTTGGCTCGCGCCTCGCAGGAGGTCATGGTCCTCATGGACGACGAATTGGCGAGAACCGAGGCGCGGCGCCTTAGGATACCCGCCAAGGGAACGCTCGGGATTCTCGTGGAGGCTCATCGCGCGAACCTCCTCACGCTGGATGAGACCGAATTGCTGCTCCTGACCATTGCGGCGCGGCCCGATATCTGGATCAGCGAGCAGCTCTGTCGCAGGGTCCTCGCCGAATTGGGCCGCCCATCTTCTTCTGGCGTCCAGTTTCCGGCGGCATCAGATGCCTCGTCGTGAGGGGCGCTCTCGGGAAGCCACTCCCCCGCTGCCTGCGCCGGAGCTGGCCGATCCCTGGTTCGCCGCCGCGCTGTTCGATCAGACGCCCGACATCGTCTTTTTCGTCAAAGACCGGCAGGCCCGCTATCTCATGGTCAACGAAACCCTGGCCGCCCGGTGCGGCCTGCGCCGGAAGAGCGAGATGCTCGGGCGGACGGCCGCCGAGGTCTTTCCTCCGCCGTTGGGAGAGGGCTACGTGGAACAGGACCAGGCAGTGCTCGAAACCGGAGAGCCGATCCGCAACCGGCTCGAGCTGCACATCTATCCGGGTAGGCGCCGCGGCTGGTGCCTGACGCACAAGTTCCCGCTCCTCGGCATCGACGGCTCCATCGTGGCTCTTGCCGGCATCTCGAAGGATCTGCAGCGGCCGGACGAAGCCGGGGAGGACTACCGGCAGGTGGCGAGGGCCGTCGAGCGCCTCCAGACAGACTACGCCGAGCCGCTCCGCATCGAGCAACTGGCGCGCTCGGCCGGCCTCTCCGTCGACCGTTTCGAAAGGCAGGTGCGGCGCATCTTTCAACTGACCCCGCGCCAGCTCCTCACCAAAGCGCGGATCGACGCGGCCTCCGCCCTCCTCCTAGACCCCTGGCGCAGTGTGGCCGACGTTGCCCAGGCCTGCGGCTACACCGACCAGAGCGCCTTCACCCGCCAATTCAAGGCCACCGTGGGCCTCACGCCGAGCGCGTACCGGGGGAGCTTGAGCGCGCCGGCGCGCTACCCATAGTCCGCCGAATCGATCACCGCCTCGAAGAATGCGTTCTCCTGCGGAGTGCCTGCTTTAGCGATGGCGCGGAGAACAGTCGGCACCGTGTGGCCTCCGAAAGTCATCTCGCCGCCGAGCTGGTCGCCGACCCAGGGGACATAGCCGGGCGTGCCGGTGAGGCCCTTGACGTCCCAGCGGTTCATCTCCACTCGCTCCAGCCGGCCCTCCGGGGTGATGAAGAGGACGGGCGCCAGCTCTTCGGTGCCGATCTTGACGTGCACGCGGGCGACGCGGTCGTTGATCTCTTCCCAGCGCGGCTTCCAGCCGGACCAGGAGCGGGGGAGGAGGGCCGAGGGGAGCCAGAGCGGTGCTTCGAGGGCGAGGCGGCCGGCGGCGGAGCGGGTGATGTCCGGGCCTCCGGCGTGGACGACGGGGATGAGTCCCCAGAGGGACCACCGCATGGCGCCTTCGCCCTCGGCGTATTGGTCGTAGCCGGTGATCCGCATCAGACCGCGGCCGACTTTCGCCTGCCAGAGCAGGCCGGTGGTGGAGAGGATCTGCCGCGCCGTGAACGGCGATTTGTCGCCGCCGGGACGCAGGCCGATGCGGCCGTGCATGGTGAGGACGACGGAGCGCGCGAGCGGTGTGCCCGGCGCGAGGGCGCGCTGGAAATACCGGCGGGCGGGCGCCGGAAGGTCTTTCACGCTCGCGGGATCGAAGGTCTCGCCGCCGGGTGGCAGGCGAAGGCTTTGCCAGATGGCGTCGGAGGAGAGGCCGGTCGGCACGAGGCTACTCGGCGAGAGCCTTGGCGGCCAGGTAGGGAAACTCCAGGGTCAGGGCGGTCTTCCGGCTCCTGGCGAAGAAGTCTCTGGCCGCGGCGGCATCGCCCGCGGCGGCGGCGCGCGCTCCCAGGATGAAATAGACGTGGGGGAGAAGCTCCGAGTCGGCGGCGCCCGCGGCGCGGATCAGGTCGGCGGCCCGCTTTTCTTCTGGCTTTTCTCCAGATATGGGGCTGCGCAGGGCCTCGGTCAGGGAGCTGAGCAGGTTGAATTCTCCAGGGCGCTCGGGACCCAGGGCCGTGCTCAGCTCGGCGAGCCGCTCGTCGGCCTGCTGGCGGTCGCCGGCGAGAAGCAGGGCGGCGGCGCCGTAGACGTGGCTCAGGGTGGGACGGCCGTGGACCGGTGGCAATTCCTTGTCGACCACGGCCGAGGCGTCGCGGAAGCGTTTCTCCGCGAGGGCCTGTTCCAGGTGCACCGAGGCGAGCGAGGTCGCCAGGTCCTTGCGCAGGCGCGCTCCGGCGAGCAGCTTGTCGAGGTCGGGTTTTTTGCCGGCGAGGCGCGCGAGCTGCACGCGCAGGTTCCAGTCGTCCGGGCTCAGGGTCTCCGCGGGTTGGCGCTCGTCGAAGAGACGCTCCGCATCGTCGAACCGGCCGGCGGCGAGGGCGAGGATCCAGCGCGCCCGCCAGAGCTGTTGGGGTTCTTCCGGGTCTTTCTCCCGGCGGAGCATCTCTTCAGCGCGCTCTACGGCTCCGGCCCCCACCGCCGCCCGGGCGTAGAGCACGTCCACCTGTGTCTCATGGCCGGGGAGGTCGACCGCGCTCTGCAAGGCCGCCAGGGCGTCGGCGTAGCGCTCCTGGCCGAGCAGGGAAAACCCCTTCGCGGCGAATGCGACGCTGAGCTTGGGATCGCGGCGGAGGGCCTCGTCGTATTCGGCGAGCGCCTGGTCCTTGTCTTTCAGCAGGCGGCCATAGAGATAGTGGTTGGCGCCGATCTCCGGGTGCGCCTTGAGGCGGGTCTGGTAGTCCTTGAGAAGGGCATCCCGCCGGCCGGCGGCGACCGCTGCGTTCTGGTAGGCCCGGTGCGGCTCGACGGAGCCCTCCGGGCAGGCGGTGACCCAGTCTTGGGCCACAGCGAGGACGTCCTGCGCCCTCCCCGTCTGGTTGAGCAGGTTGAGCAGGCCCCGCCGCGCCGCGGTGTGGCAGGGAGTGAGCCCGATCTGCCGCCGCAGGAGCTTCTCCGCTTCCGCGAGATTCCCTTGCCGGTAGCGGACGAAGGCCAGTCGGAAGAGATCCTCCGGCGCGCTGTCGAACGCGGTCTTGCCGGTCGCCGCCCCCGGGCCCGCCTCCCCCTTGTCCGGCGCCGGCTGGAAGAGATGGAGGCGCCAGAGGACCGCCCCGGCGGCGAGCGCGGTGGCGAGACCGCCGACGGCGAGGAAGGCGCGGAGAGGGGGGCTGCGGCGCTCGGACATCCCCGGTCACTCCATGCCGAGCTGCTTCATCCGCTGGATCAAGCCGCGTTTCGAGACCTGGAGGTGCTCCGCCATCGCGTTGAGGTTGTTGCGGCAGAGACTTGCGGCCTGCTGGATCTCGGGCAGCTCGAGGTCGACCGCCTTGCGGACGCCGGGCAGCTTTTCCATCAGGACATAGAGCGAGGGGCGGGAGATGCCGAGCTCGGCGGCGGCCGATTTGACCTCCCAGTTGTTGGCGCGGAGGGCGGCGAGGATCTCCTCGACCGGGACGTCGGAGGGAGAGCGGTAGCTGCTGGCCGGCGCCTTGCGGCGCGACGCGGCGTCCGCGCTCCCGGCGGCGGCGGCGAGGGCGGCCCGGGCCGGATCGCGCAACAGACGCTCGATCTGCGGCCCGATCTGGACGGTGCCGAAGGAGCGGCTGTCGATCACGATCTGGCGCACCGCGTTGCGGAGCTGGCGGACGTTGCCCGGCCACTCCAGGCGCGCCAGGCGGGCCACCAGGGAGGCCGGGAGCCAGGGCGCGGCCGTGGCAACAATGCCGCCAACGCCAACGCCGCCGATGCCGCCAGCGCCGGCCGGTGCCGTCAGCCGGTGCTCTTCGTTGACCGCCGCGAGCTCCTGGCGCAGGAAGTGGATCAGCAGCAGGCCGAAGTCGTCGCGCCGTTCGCGCAGCGGCGGCAGCCACATCTCATAGCCGGTGAGGCGGTGCATGAGCGGTGCGCGGAAGCGCCCGTCCGTGATGGCCGCTTCGAGGTCGGCGTCGGTCGCGGTGATCAGCCGCACGTCAACCTTCTGGGTGACCGGGCTGCCGACGCGCTGCACCTCGCCGGTTTCGAGCACCCGCAGGAGCATCACCTGCACGTCGAGCGGTGTTTCGCCGATCTCGTCGAGGAACAGGGTGCCGCCGTGGGCGCGCTGGAAGTAGCCGGCCTGGTCGCGCACGGCCCCGGTGTAGGCGCCGCGCACCACGCCGAACAGCTCGGACGAGGCGAGCGACTGGGGCACCGCGCCCATGTTCACCGCGATGCACTCCGCGTCGCGCCGCCGGCTCGTCGCATGGATGGCCCCCGCGACCAGCTCCTTGCCGGTGCCCGTCTCGCCGCGGATGAGGACCGGCAGGTCGAGGTCCGCGACGCGCCAGATCTCATGGCGGAGCCGTTGGACGCCCTCGTTTTCGCCGATCAGCCCGGCGAGAGCTGGAGCGGCGGCGTGCACCGGCGTCTCCGCCGCCTCATGGAGGAGCAGCACGATCCGCTCCGCAAGCTCCAGCACCACGCCGCGCTGCACCGCGCCGGCGCCGAACTCGCAGGCGGTGACGAGCGGTCCGGCCTCGGTGACCACCCGGGTGCGGCTCTCGCCAACCAGCAGGCGCACGCCGCCGGCCTCACCGCCCGGCGACAGGCGGAGGGGGCTGCGGCTCAGATGGAGGTCGGCCAGCGGCCGGGCCACTCCGTCCGCGCCGAGAAAGTCCGGGCTGCTCCGCGACAGCAGGACACTGCGTCCGGCTGCCAGCTCCGGAAGCACGGCCCGCTCCCCGATGCGCCCCAGCTCCGGGTGATAGAGGATCGTGAGAACCTGAACCCGTGCCCGTGCTCCCTCGTGCGAAGGCTGGCCGCCCCAGACGTGTTGCGCCGTCAGGTCACGGGTCTCTTCTGCCATGAGATCGCCCAGTCTAGCAAAACGGCGGCGATCTACGGCACGACCGTCGCCTTCTTCCCTTCCCGCACGTAGGTCTCCATCAGCCTGAAGATGCGGCGGTACTCGTCGAGCCAGCTCGTGGGCTCGCGGAAGCCGTGCGGCTCGATGGGGTAGACGGCGAGCTCGAAGTTCTGCTTCTTGAGCTCGATCAGGCGCTGCACCATGCGGACGTTGTCCTGGAAGAACACGTTGTCGTCCTGCATGCCGTCGCAGATGAGGAGCGGCTTGGTGAGGCCGGCGGCGAATTCGAGGGGAGAGCTGGCGGCGTAGGCTTCGGGATCGACCTCGGGGGTGTTGAGGATGTCCGAGGTGTAGCCGTGGTTGTAGTGCGCCCAGTCGGAGACCGGACGGAGGGCCGCGCCGGCGGCGAAGAGGTCGGGGGCGCGGAAGAGCGACATGTAGACCATGAAGCCGCCGTAGGAGCCGCCGTAGACGCCGACGCGCTGCGGATCGACGTTCTTGTTCTTCACCAGCCAGGCGACGCCGTCCTGCAGGTCTTCCAGCTCCGGGTGCCCCATCTGCCGGTAGATGGCGGCGCGCCAGGCGCGGCCGTAGCCCGCCGAGCCCCGGTAGTCCATGTCGAGCACGACGTAACCGCGCTGCGCCAGGTAGGTGTGGAACATGAGCTCGTGGAAGTAGGACGACCAGCCGGCGTGCGCGTCCTGGAGATAGCCGGCGCCGTGCACGAAGACGACCGCCGGCCGCTTCCCCTGGGCGGCTCCTTCTGGAGAATAGACGCGCGAGTAGATGGGGTCCGCCTGGTGGGAGGAAGGGATCGGCACGATGTCGGGCTTCACCCAGGGCTGCGCCATGAACGCGGCGCTCACGGTGTGGGTGATCTGCTTCGCCTCGGCTTTCTGCTGGTTGTTGTCCTGGACGAACAGCTCGTTCGGCCGCAGGATCTGTGAGTTGGCGAGCAGGAGCCGGCTCTCATCGGGCGACAGGAGATAGGTGGTGAGGCCGCCCAGGCGGCTGAGTTGCTCGCTCGCGCCGCTCGTGAGGTCGACGCGGAAGACGTTGTAGTAGCCGGGGTGCTCGGCGTTGGCGGTGTAGTACATGAACCGGCCGTCGCGGGAGAGGCCCGGGTTCGAGACCTCGAGCTTGCCATGGGTGAGCTGGCGGGCCGCGCCGCCGGTGACCGATTGGAGATAGAGGTGGGAGGAGCCGCTCTCCTCGGAGAGGTACCAGAGGGTGGAGCTGTCCTTGAGCCAGCCCATCTCGTTGAAGTCGAAGCCGATCCAGGCCGGATCGGTGAGGCGGTGGCGGCTGGCCAGGACGGGGTGCGCGGAGGCATCGACGGTGGCGATCCAGCGGTCCTTGTTGTCGTAGGCCCGCAGCTCCAGGGCGAGGCGCCTGCCGTCCTCGGACCACTCGGTGTCGACGAGCTCGACGGCGCGCGGGGTCTTGGCGTCCGCCTTCTTGTCGTCCGCTTTTTTGTCGTCTGACTTCTTGTCGCCGTCTTTGGCGGCGTCCTTGGCTGCCTCCTTGACCTGGCGGGCCTTCTCGCGCAGCTCGCGGAGAGGATCTTCGGTCAGACCGGGGAGGGTGGCGAGGTCGATCTCGTGCTTCTCATGGTTGCGCAGGTCGAGGAGCCACAGGCCGGGTGTCACCTGGGCTTCGAATCCCACCTTGGCGCGGACTTCTTTGGTCTCGACATTGCCGCTGGCGGTGATGAAGTCGGCCATCAGCGACTTCTTGGTGCCGGCGTCCGCGTCCTTCGGCAAGGTGACGACGAGCAGCCAGTCGCCGGAGGGGGAGAGGGCGGTGCGGGCCACGGTGACCTTGTCGCCGAGGTACCAGGGGAGCGGGGAGCGGGTGGCGTCGGCCAGCCGCTCGGCGCGGTCTTCGGCGCGCGCGGCGTCGCTGCGCTCCTTGCGCTCGCGGACGATGTCGAACAGGCGGAGCTGCTGCGCCTTGAGATACTCCTCGGCCTTTTCGTCGGCGGGGTCTTTCTCGGCGCGGAGCTCGGCCGGCTGGGAGATCAGGCCCGAGGCCATGTCGTAGATGAAGAAGGTGGTGCCGCGCTGGAAGGAGACGCGCTGATCGCCCACCATGAAGCGGGGATTGATCTCCGCCTCGGCGGTGCGGGTGATCTGGCGCACGGCGCCGGTCTCCAGGTTCTTGAGGAACAGGTCACCCGCGCGCGACCAGGTCTTCCACTTGCGGTCGTGACTGATGTCGCCGCCCGGCGCGTCGACGGAGCCCCGTTGCGCCAGCGGGACGAGCGCCGGCTCGCCGCCGGTCAGCGGCACCTTGTAGAGGTCGCGCAGCTCGCTGCCCGGGCGCCGGCGCTCGTAGTAGACGGCGCTGCCGTCGTCCGCCCAGTAGGGGTTCTCGGGCGGTGTGCCGATCCAGTCGCGGGCCATGATCTGCTCGAGCGTGATCCGGGAGGGCGCCGGGGGGGCGGCGCCGGCAGGCATCGCAACGCCCAGGGCCAGGAGGGCCAGGAAGGCCGGGACGAAGGTCAGGCCGGACAGGACAGCACAACGGTCTCTCTGCATGGGGGGTCGCCTCAGACGCGCAGCGGTGGAGGGATCGGGTTGCACGGCCGGAAAGAGTAGCACCGCGGGCCTTTTCCCAATAGAATGCCGTGGGAGGGTGAATTCTGTGGCGGCATTCGAGACATCTGAAGTAGCTGGAACATCGCCCGACTTCGCCGATCCTTTGCGGATCCTGGTGGTGGAGGACGACCCCGAGAGCCTTCAGATGATGGGCGTTCTGTTGGGCATCTGGGGCCACGAGACGACCCTGACCGAAGCCGGTCCGGCCGCTCTGGCGGCGGTCGGCGCGGCGATGCCGGACGTCATCCTCCTCGATCTCGGCCTGCCCGGCATGGACGGCTTCGAGGTCGCCCGCTCGGTGCGCCGCCTTCCCGGCGGCGGGGAGTCCGTGCCCATCGTGGCGGTCACCGCTTTCCGTGGCGAGGAGCACCAGCGCCAGGCGCGGGAGGCGGGCTTCAACCGCTATCTGATGAAGCCGGTGGACCTCGACTCCCTGCGCCAGGTCCTCGCCCAGATCCACCCGCACCCGCAGGCTTGAAAATTTTTTTCACGAAGATTGTCCCGGTTTGTGCGGGCCACCGCACTCTACCTGCGACCGAACGCTGTTTCCCCTTCGCGGGGTCGAACGGTGGCGGCGATGAAGTTTCTGATCTGAGCGATTACAGCCCTTGGGTCTCGGGTGTCGGACCCAGATGATGTTGTAGAAGTTCTACTGTTTGTTCTTTTGGAGGGAACTGGTCATGGCCAAGAATGTCGTTATCGTCGGCGGTGGAACCTCGGGCTGGATGACAGCCACCTACATGCGCAAAGCGCTGGACCGCTCGATCAGCATCACTGTTCTCGAAGCCCCCCACATCAAGACCATCGGCGTTGGCGAAGCGACCTTCAGCACGGTCAAGCTCTTCTTCGACTTCCTCGGCCTCGCCGAGCACGAGTGGATGCCGAGCTGCAACGCCGCCTACAAGCTCGCCATCCGGTTCGCCAACTGGCGCGCCGACGGCCAGAGCTTCTACCACCCCTTCCAACGGTACGAGATGGTCGACGGCTACAACATGGCCGAGTGGTGGATGAAGCTGAAGCGGGACGATGCGGCATTCGACTATTCCTGCTTCGCAATCCCGGCGATGTGCGACGCCAAGCGTTCGCCGCGCTATCTCGACGGCCGGGTGTTCGATGACAAGGTTCAGGACCTCTTCACGGACAGCATGGGCACCAAGAACGCCTTCCTGGCGGACCACAAGGTTCAAATCCCCTACGCATATCATTTCGACGCCGGCCTGCTCGCCCGTTTCCTCGAAGGGTGGGGCAAGCAGCGGGGCGTCGAGCAGATCCATGACGAGGTGCTCGACGTCGTCCTCAAGGACGACGGCTCGATCGACTATCTCCAGACGCGCGACCATGGCGCCGTCTCCGGAGATCTTTTCATCGACTGCACCGGCTTCCGCGGCCTGCTGATCAACAAGGCGCTGAACGAGCCCTTCATCTCCTTCAACGACTCGCTGCTCTGCGACAGCGCGGTGGCCCTGCAGATCCCGGTCGACATCAAGGCGAACGGCATGGACCCCTGCACGACGGCGACCGCGATGAGCTCCGGCTGGAGCTGGAACATTCCGCTCTACGGCCGTGTCGGCACCGGTTACGTCTACTCCTCGAGCTTCATCTCGAAGGATGAGGCGGAGGCTGAGTTCCGCCGCCACCTCGGCCCCGCGTCCGACGGTTGCACGGCGAATCACATCCGCATGCGGATCGGCCGCAGCCGCAACTCCTGGGTCAAGAACTGCGTCGCGATCGGCCTGTCGAGCGGCTTCGTCGAGCCCCTGGAGTCGACCGGCATCTTCTTCATCCAGCACGGCATCGAGGAGCTGGTGCACCACTTCCCGAACGGCGCGATCGACGAAGAGATGGTGAAGAGCTACAACCGGGTCGTCGGCCAGTGCATCGACGGCGTCCGCGAGTTCCTCGTCCTCCACTACGTCGCCTCCGACCGTCAGGACACCGAGTTCTGGCGCGCCACCAAGCAGGTCGCCGTTCCGGACTCGCTCGCCGAGCGCCTGAAGCTGTGGAAGAGCCGCCTGCCGAACGCGAAGAACATCAACACCGACTATCACGGCTTCGAGTCGTACTCCTACTCCGTGATGCTCCTCGGCCTCAACTACGAGCCGTCGGCGAGCCTGCCGGTCCTCGACTTCCTCGACGACCGCAACGCCCTGGAGATGTTCCGCCGCATCAAGCAGCGCACCGAGCACCTGGTGGCGACCCTGCCCTCGCAGTACGAGTACCTCACGCACGTCCGCTCCATGAAGGGACGCAGCGCCGAAGAGACTCTCTATGTGCGGGGACGGATGGCCTACGACCAGCGGGCCCTCTCGGTGCCCGACATGGCCGCCGCTCCGGTCGTCTGATCCGTCGATCGACGACAGACCGGTTTCCCAAGCCCGCCCGCCGCGCCTGATGGCCCGGTGGGCGTTTTTGTTTTTTCTCCCTGAGGTAATGCCACCTGTAAGCTCAACCCCCTATTGTTCCCTGGCGGAGGGAACAATCATGTGGCAACGGCTTGCTCAGTCTCTCGGAATGGAAGATGCAGTCAAGGAAGACCGTACCGTCCTGGCCAGCGGCCTGCTGGCGTCGGTACTGATCGATGTCACGGAGCGCCGCCGGCGTCCGGCAGGTTTTGGCATGACTAACGGTACAGACCTTCGATCTCTGCCGCGTACTTCTGGACGACGACCCGGCGCTTGAGCTTCATCGTCGGGGTGAGCTCGCCTTCCTCGATGGAGAGCTCGGCAGGGAGGATCACGAATTTCTTGATCGTTTCGTAGCGTGCGAGAGTGGCGTTCACCGCTTCGATCTGCTGGTCGAGATGGCGCTGAAAGACCGGGCAGGTCGCAAGCTCCCGCGGCGTGCGGAAGGGGCTGCCCGCGGTCGCGGCCTCCTGCGGCGCGCGTTGCGGATCGAGGGTGAGCAGCGCGGCGAGATAGTTGCGGCGGTCGCCCACGACGACCGCCTGCGAGACCGCCGGAATCTGCCGCAGCTTGCCTTCCAGGATCTGGGGGCCGATGTTCTTGCCGCCGGAGGTGATCAGCAGCTCCTTGATCCGGTCGGTGATGCGCAGGAACCCGTCGCCATCGATCTCTCCGACGTCGCCGCTGTGCAGCCATCCGTCGCCGTCGATCGTCTCCCGGGTCGCCTCGGGATTCTTGTAATACCCCCGGAACACATGCGGGCCGCGCATCAGGACCTCGCCGTTTTCCGCCGCGATGCGAAGCTCGCTGCCCGGGATGGCGAAGCCGACGCTCCCCGGCCGGTAGCGGTCGGGCGTCGAGAAGGTCGTGGGACCGGTGCACTCGCTCATCCCGTACACCTCCAGGATGGGCATGCCGAGGCTGAGGAAGAAGTCCAGCGTCTCGACCGAGATCGGCGCCGTCGAGGTGGCGAGCACGCGGGCGTGCTCCAGGCCCAGCCGCTGCCGGACCTTGGAGAAGACGAGCTTGTGGGCGAGCGGATAGAGGAACGGCTTGGGCCGGCCGGCCTGCTCGGCGCGGCCGGCGGCGGTCCCCACACCGCGTGCCCAGGCGGCGATCTTTTTCTTGAGACCGCTGTTCTGCGCTCCGGCCGTCTGGATGCCGGCCTGCATCTTTTCCCACACCCGGGGCACGGCGAAGAAGACGTTCGGCTTCACCTCGACCAGGTTGTCGTGCAGCTTCTCCAGGCTCTCGGCAAACGAGCTGCACCCTCCCACCGCCATGGGGGAGTGCAGCGACACCACCTGCTCGGCGATGTGGCTCAGGGGGAGGTAGCTCAGCATCTCATCGCTCGCGGTGACCCGGTAGATCTCGACGAGCCGTGAGGTGGTCCAGATGATGTTCTGGTGGGTGAGCGACACCGCCTTGGGTGCCCCGGTCGTCCCCGAGGTGTAGATCAGCGTGCAGACGTCCTCCGGCTTCTGCGCCGCGATCCGCGCCGCGAGGTCGGCCTCCGGGACGCCGGCTCCCATCTCCAGGAGCTGCCGCCAGGTGTGGACGCCCGGCACGGTGGACGTCAGCTCGCCGGTCATCACCACGATGGCGCGGAGCTTCGGCAGCCGGTCGCGCAGGGCGAGGAAGGTCGCCAGGTGGGTTTCGTTCTCGACGACAGCGATGGCCGCCTCGGCGTGCTCGGCGATGTAGTGGCACTGCTCGGGGGTGCTGTTGGTGTAGATCCCCGCCGGCAGGCCGCCGGCCGCGATGGCCGCGATGTCGGCGAGGAACCACTCCGGGCGGTTGTAGCCCAGGATCGCCACGCCCTCCCCGGCGGCCAGGCCGAGCTTCAGGAAGCCGCGGGCGGCCAGGAAGGCCTGGTCGCGGTACTCCTGCCAGGTGGTGGTCTGCCACTGTCCATTGCTCTTGACCCGCATCGCCGGCCGGCCGGGGTGCGCGCGGGAGGTTCGTTCCAGAACGTCGACGACGGTCTCAGGCATGGCGTTCATGTCCTCTCAGGTTGGCGTGCCTCACGCCGTGGCGAGCGAAGGCGTCGGCGTTTCGCGGCTTCCGCGCACAGTCCGGGTCAGCTCGACCGAGATCCCTTCCATCGGCTCCAGCGGCCCGTCGTCGGGCACCACCGGCGTCCCCGCCGGCCCGGGCCGGACGCCGACGGCGCGGTCGCGTCCCTCGCGTTTGGCCAGGTAGAGGGCGCGGTCGGCCAGGCTGACCACCTGCGCGAAGGAGACCGCCTCGGGAAAGTCGGGGTGCCAGGGATAGGGCGCCCAGCCGACCGAGCAGGTGACGGTCGCGGTCCGTCCCGGACCGAGGGTGAACGGGGTGCCGCCCACCGCGGTCAGGATCCGCGCCGCCAGGACGTCTCCCGAGGCGCGGTCCGTCCAGCGGCTGATCAGCAGGAACTCCTCGCCGCCCCAGCGCACCACCGCGTCCGAGGCGCGCGCCACGTCGCGCAGGCGTTGGGCGAGCTCCACCAGCACCGCGTCGCCCGCCGGATGGCCGGCGCGGTCGTTGAAGTTCTTGAAGCGGTCGATGTCCAGCAGGTAGATCAACAGATCGAGATTGCGCTCGACGCGGCGGGCTCCCTGGTGATTGCGTTCCGCGAGGCGCAGGTCGGGCTCGATGTTGAGGGTGACGAAGCGCCGGTTGCTGAGGCCGGTGAGCGGATCGGTGAGGGACGCCTGCTCCAGCTTGGCGTTCGCCTCGGCGAGCTCGCGGGTGCGTTCGGCGACGAGCGCTTCGAGGGCCCCGGCGCGGCGGGCGACACTGCGCAGGCGCAGGAGGTTGAGCCCATAGCCGAGACCCATGAGGACCAGGGCATAGAGGGCGACCGCCCAGGGCCGCAACCAGGGGGCGCGCTCGATCGTGAAGCTCAGAGCGAGAGGGCCGGAGACCACGTCGTCGTCTCCCTTGCCCCAGACGCGGAACGTGTAATCGCCCGGCGGCAGGCGCGTGTAGATCTCGCTCGCGGCGCTGCTCCACTCGGAGGGCTGTGGCTCCAACTCCGCGAGCTGTGTCCGGTAGCGGGTGACGTGCTCGCGGTGGAAGCTGAGCAGCGCGAACTCCAAGGCCAGGCTGTTCTCGTCGTGACGCAGGCGGGTCTTCGGCGGCAGAGCGCGCTCGTGGCCGTTGACGCGGATGTGCTCCAGGTAGAGAGGCGCGGGCCTGGCGCGCGTCGCGGCCGGCAGATCAATGGAAGGATCGAGGATGGCCAGCCCGCTCGTGGTGCCGATCCAGATTCGTCCGAGCTGGTCCTTGAACGATCGGCTGCTGAACAGGGTCGCCGCGAGCCCGTCGTCGTGGTCGAAGATCTCGAGCCGGGCGTCGGTGAGCCCCTTGCCCGGTGGCAGGGTGAGCCGTGCCACGCCGTTGCTGTTGAACAGGTAGACCCGCCCACTCTCGTCGATCTGGATGACTCCACTGTCGGGAACGGGTATGCCGGCCTTCTTGGTGAGCGCTTCGCAGGTGGCGGGAAGGATCTCGCTGTCGGCGACCCGGACCCGGGCGAGGCTGCCCTGGCCGCTGATCCACAGCCAGCCCTTGCCGCCCTCCTCGGCGACCCACTGCAGGGCGAGGACCTCGGAATGAGGCTGGCACGCCAGGGAGATTTCGGTCCACTGGCCGGATGTGTAGCGGGACAGTCCCTTCTGGGTGCCGGCCCACAGCGCCGGAGACCCGTCGCGCGACGGCGTCGCGAGGAGCGTGTTCACCTGATCGCTGGGCAGCCCCGGACCACTGTGGAAGACGGTCCAGTGCTCTCCCTCGATCCGGGCCAGGCCCCGGTTCGTTCCCACCCAAAGGCTGTCATGCCCCTGCCAGGAGATCGGGAGCAGATTGACCACGATGTCGCCGGGAAGAGGGGAGCTGCGGGTGTCGAACACCGTCCACCGCCCCCCGGCGAAGCGCCGGAGGCCGGTGACCGTGCCCAGCCAGAAGGCGGGCGTCCCGTCGTCCTGCGTCGTGCTGGCGACCTGCCGCACGACCATCGGCTCGAGGGCGGGATCGGGGACGAAGCGTTCCCATCCGTGCTGGCCGAGGCGGGCCATGCCGCCGAGCGTCCCCGCCCAATAGCTGCGGAGACCGTCCGGGAACGTCGCTTCGCCGACCCCGAGCACGGTGTCGTGCGGGAGGCCGTCGTGCGAGTTGATGGTGCGCCATCGTTCGCGGTCGAGGCGGGCGATGCCGCCGCCGGTGGACAGCCAGAGGGTCGGCTCGCGGTTGCTGTCTTCGGTCGCGAGGAGCGCGAAGATGTAACTCGCCGGCAGCCCCGAGCTGGCGTCGAAGAGCTGCCAGTGGCCGTCGTCGTCGAAGCGGGCGAGGCCCGAACGGTAGGTGCCGGCCCACAACACGGCGTCGCCGGACGCTGAACGGCTCGCCGCCAGGGCGGTGACGACGACATCGGGAAAACCCGACGAAGCGTCATAGCGCACCCAGACGCTGCCCTGGCGCCGCGAGAGGCCGTGATCGGTCCCCACCCAGAGGGAGCGCCGGCCATCGCGGGAGACCGTCTCGGCGAGGCAGCGGACCGAATCGTCGGGCAGACCATTGCTGTGGTTGAAGAGGAGAGAGGCGAAGACCGGTTGCGGCGCGGCGAGGTCGTCGAGGCGCAGGAGCCCCCGGCTCGTGCCCACCCAGAGGGCGGGGCGCCCATCCTCCGACTGCGTCGGCAGCACAGAACGGACGGCGAGGCCGCTCATCGCCTCGATCGGAACGCAGCCGGCGTTCGTGCAGCGCGACAACCCGAGATTCGTGCCGGCCCAGATCGTGCTCTGCCCTGTATGGGTGGTCTCCACCAGCAGGCGGACCTTGTCGTCGGTGATCCCGGAGTGGCGGCCGAGCCGGGTCCAGCGGCCGTTCTTCCAATGCAGGACACCGTGCTCTTCGGAGCCGAACCAGTAGCTGCCGTCCTGCGCGGCCACGATCGACCAGACGGCGACGGGCGGCCCGATGTGCGGGATCGGGAAGGCACGCCAGGTCTGCCCGTTGTAGCGGATCGCCCCGTTCGGTGTGGCGGCCCAGAGGTAACCCTGGGCGTCGATCATCATGCCGGTGGCGGTCGGCTTGAGATCGTCCTTCCAGGGGAAGACGCGGAGCGGCAGCCAGCGGCCTGGCTCGAACGGCAGGGACCGTGGACCGGGGAGGACCACGGCCGGCGACGGTGCGGAAGGGCGTGCTCCCGCATCGACGGACCTGGATGCCGTGCACAGGAAGGTCAGCAGTAAAAAGGCCACCGGCCAGATTTTTGTCAAACCAATAAAGATTTTACCGCGAATCGGTGCCGGGGGACTCTCCTTGCTTGGAAAGCCCTCTCGATCAGGCAGTTGCTGCAATGATCTCGTCTAAATCAGTAAATGATGGAAGAGTGCCGAAGGCGCGTCCGCCCTCGCCGCCGAGGCGGGTCGAGCAGAAAGCGTCCGCCACCGCGGAGGGAGCATGGCGGACCAGGAGAGCTCCCTGGAGAGCGAGAGCCAGGCGCTCGACGAAGCGGCGCGCCTGCCCTTCGCTGTCCGCCTCTCGCAACCGTGCGAGGTCGTTGCGGAGAGCGGCGGCAAAGGTATCGAGACGGGCATCGCCGCCGCGTGCCGCGTCGATTTCGCCGCTGAGCGCATCCAGAGACTCCGGAGCCTTGCGCACCGCGCGCAGCACGTCCAGGCACTGCACGTTCCCCGACCCCTCCCAGAGCGAGTTGAGAGGCGCCTCCCGGTAGAGCCGTGCGAGCGGCCACTCCTCGACGTAGCCGTTGCCGCCCAGGCACTCCAGCGCCTCGGCGGCATGCACTGGCGCCCGCTTGCACGTCCAGTATTTGAGAACGGCGGTGGCCAGCCGCTTGAACAGGGTCTCCGCCTCGTCGCCGGCGAGCGCCGCATCGAAAGCACGGGCGAGCCGCATCATTCCCAGTGTGGCCGCCGTCGACTCCACCGCCAGATCGGCGAGCACATTGCGCATGAGTGGCTGCTCGAAGAGCGGGCGTCCGAAGGCGTGGCGGTGGCGGGCGTGGTGAACGGCCTGGACGGTTCCCTGGCGGAGCGAAGCGGCGGCGCCGATGACGCAGTCGAGGCGGGTGTGCATCACCATCTCGAGAATGGTGGGCACGCCGCGCCCCTCCTCGCCGACGAGGAACGCGCGGGCGCCGCGCAGCTCGATCTCGCTGGAAGCGTTCGAGCGGTTGCCCAGCTTGTCCTTGAGGCGCTGGATGTGGATCCGGTTGCGCTCGCCCTCCGGCGTGAAGCGGGGGAGAAGGAAGCACGACAGCCCGCCCGGCGCCTGCGCCAGGACCAGGAAGACGTCGCACATCGGCGCGGAGCAGAACCACTTGTGCCCGGTGAGCTCATATAGTCCACCCGAGACCGGCCGGGCCACCGTGGTGTTGGCCCGCACGTCCGACCCGCCCTGCTTCTCGGTCATCGCCATGCCGCACAGAGAGCCCGTCTTCATGCCCGCCGGCACCAGGCGCGGATCGTAGGCGAGGGAGGTGAGCCGCAGCTCCCATTCCGCCGCGAGCGCGGGCTGGAGGCGCAGTGCCGGCACCGCCGAATAGGTCATCGACAGCGGGCACCCGACCCCGGCCTCAATTTGGGCCAGCGTCATGAAGAGCGCCGCCCGCGCCACGTGCGCCCCCGACCGCGGCTCGCTCCAGGGAAGGGCATGCAGCCCGAATCCGACGCCGAGTGCCATCAGCGAGTGCCAGGCCGGATGGAATTCCACCTCGTCGATGCGCACGCCCGTGCGGTCGTGGCTGTGCAGCACCGGCCGGTTCTCGTTCGCCTGGAACCCCCACGCGATCGTTTCCGCCCTCCCGGCCACCTCGCCAAACGCCGCCACCAGCTCCTCCGCCCACCCTGCTCCCTCGCGCCGGAGTGCCTCCATCAGAACCGGGTCGGAGGTCGCGACGTTGTAGTCCGCGAGCGGAGGAGATTGGTTGAAGACGGTGTGGGTGGCGTGGGGATCGGGAGCCGGAACGGTCATGAGACGAAGTCTAACCCCTCGCCGGACCTCACTCCTCGCTGGCTGCGATCTCCTTTGTGCGTTCCCACCGGCGGACCTGATGCGGGGCGTGCTCCTGGAGGTACTGGTCGACGACCTGGATCTCGATGCGTCCGCGCTTCAGAAGCTCCACGACGTCGGCGATGTCCTTTTGGCGTCCGGCCTTGAGCTTCATGTAGATGAGCATCGGGAGGGGAACCACCGGCAAGTCCTGGCTGAGCGGCGGATGGTCCACGGCGTCTCTCGCGTCAGCCCTCTCCTGCTGGCTATCGTCCATCGACACGAAATCAATTCGGACGCCTCCGACCGAGATGAGCGGCAACTTCAGCGTGACGAGCCCTCCGGCGTGTTTTTCAAAAGCCTCGTCACCGACAAGGAAGTCCACGTCATCTGTCGTCCGGGGATATCCGTGTGCTCCGACCGCCAGCCCCCCGGCGAGCGCGTGAGGAATTTCCGCCTCGCGGAGCTTGCGGGAAGCGGTCTCGGCAGCTTCGAGGATTTCTGGGGCTACGACCCCTCGGAGAAGCGCCAGGTCAGGAAAGACATCGTCGATTTTTTTCATTGAGCCAGCCGCTCCACCGCCCGCCGCACGATGGCGAGCCGGGCCTCTGTCGTTGCGCGCAAACCTTCCCGGGCCGATTCCAACACCTCCGGTGGCGCGGTGGCCGGCGTGCCGCTGTGGAACGGCGGCTCGGGGGCGTATTCGAGGTAGAGCTGGATCTCCTCCGCGGTGCGCTGGCCGCAGAGCAGTGAGACCACCGTCAGCGAGCCGTCGAAACCCGCGGTCACTCCGGCCGTGCTGACGTAGTTGCCGTCCACCACGACGCGCTCGTCGACCGGGATAGCTCCGAATTCCGCGAGCAGGTGGTGCGAGGCCCAGTGCGTCGTCGCCCGCTTTCCGCGGAGCAGCCCGGCCGCGCCGCAGACCAGGGCGCCGGTGCAGACGGAGAGCAGCATGCGCGTTCCAGCGGCCTGGGTGCGGATGAACGCGAGCACCTCGTCGTCCTCCATCAGCGCGTTCACCCCGAAGCCGCCGGGGACGACGAGGAGATCGAGCTGCGGCGCTTCGGCGAGTGTCACCTCCGGCGTGAGGATCAATCCTTTCGCATCGCGGATCGGCGCCGTGTCCTTGCCCAGCACGTAGAACGTGGACTCCGGAACACGCGAGAGCACTTCGAATGGACCGGTGAAGTCGGTCTGATCCATGCGCGGAAACAGCAGGGCGCCGATTTTCATCTCAGTGTGCGCCCGGGGGGAAGGGCTGGACGAGGAAGCGGGCGATCCGCCAGTGCCCGTCGGCTTCGCGGCGCCAGGAGGCCACATAGCGGCCGGTGTATTCGGCCCCCGGCTTGCCGCGCTCGCCAGCGTGCTGGGTGTAGGTGCCCCACTGGTAGGCGGCGTCACCGTAGACCTCGACGGCGTCGGAGGTCGACGTCGCCGACTGCACCTCGAACGCGGCGACGAGGGGCGCGAGGAACGCCTTGATCGCGTCGCGGCCGTGGAGCGGAGCCATGCCGGGCTGGAGGAGCTCCCCGTCCTGGGTGAAGAAAGCGACTTGCGCGTCGACGGGGCCGGTCTTGAGCAGCGCCGTGTACTGCTGCATCGCGGCTTCGACGTCGTGCCGGGCCGCGTCGCTTGCCGGCGGGGGCGCGGCGAGACAGGAGCAGGCGGCGAGACCCAGCGCCGCCGCGATCAGCCAGGGAACGGGATGGAGAGATCGCAAAGAGCTCAAAGGTATTTCGCCTTGATGACCCGGTGGTGATGGAGCTCGTGGCCGGCGATGACGTACGCGATGGCCCGCACCGTGAACTCTCCGCCGCTGGCGGTGCCCCGCCGTTCCCAGGCCGCGGCGTCCAGATTGCGGAAGAGGAAGAGCGTCGACTGCCGCACGTGCTCGAATTCGCGCGCCAGATCGCTCAGCTCGCGCTGGGCGAAAGTCGCATGGGACATGTAGTCGTCCTGCTCGAAGCCGGGGAGCGGCGTCTTGTCGCCACGGGCGAAGCGAAGGGCGCGGTAGGCGAAAATGCGTTCGGTGTCGATCATGTGCCCCACGACCTCCTTGAGGCTCCATTTGCCGGGCGCATAGCGGAAGTCGGCCTGTGCCGAGGCGCCGGCAAGCAGGGCCAGGGTGGTGTCGAGCCCCTGCTGCAAGAGGTCCAGGATGTTTCCCGGCGGGACCAAGGTGACGTAACGTCCGAAATATTCCGGATGCTCGCTGGCGCTGGGTTGGGCCGTCGGGACGGTCATCTGTTCTCCCTCGGTGGCTCCGGTGTCGACAGCAGCGGTTGCAGGTCGTTCTCCAGGCTTTCCGGCTTGTCCTGCGGGGCGTACCGCTTCACGACGTGGCCGTTCCTGTCCACCAGGAACTTGGTGAAGTTCCATTTGATCGCTTCGCTGCCGAGCAGCCCCTTCTTCTCGGTCTTGAGGAACTTGTACAGCGGGTGCGCGTCGTCGCCGTTGACGCGGACCTTGGCGAACAGGGGAAAAGTGACGTCGTAGTGGAGAGAGCAGAACTTCTTGATCTCCTCCTCGTCGCCCGGCTCCTGGTGGCCGAACTGGTCGCAGGGGAACCCGAGGATGGCGAGCCCCTCGTCCCTGTGCTTGCGGTAGAGCGCTTCGAGGCCGGTGTACTGCGGCGTGAAGCCGCACTGGCTCGCGACGTTGACAATGAGCAGAGCCTTGCCGCGGTAGGCGTCGAGGCTCTGGGGCTGCCCGTCGATGGTGTTGGCGGAGAAATCGTAGACGGTCGTCATACCGTGCAGCTTAGCAAACAGCGCCCGCGGGCGTCTCAGGGCGAAGGCGGAGAGGCCGGGGCGATCTGGAGGCGGAGACCGCTCCAGCCGGCGGCTTCCGCCACCCCCTTGGCGTCGAGCAGCACCGCCAGGCTCCCGGTCTGGGCCTGTGCGGAGCCGATCCGGACCTCCCGCTCCTGCCACCGGCCGTTCTTGCGCAGGACGGTCGCTCCCGGCGAGCCGGCGGAGCAGAGGGTCATGCTCGCCGCATCGAGCCCCAGCCGGACCGCCGCCTGGCGGGCGTCCTGCTCGACCGCGGTGATGAAGCGGCCGAACACCTGGTAGGTGGCTCCCGGCCGCAGGCCTGTGACGGTGATGGTCAACCCCTTGGACGCGGGGCTTGCCGCCGATCCCGCCGGACGGAGAAAGGCGAGATCCGTGGGCCCGGTCGCCGGAGCGGCGAGGGTCCAGGTGCCTGCCGCCGCGGGCGTGCCCGGAAACACCAGGGCGCGGACCGGCGCGCACGCGGAGCAGCCCTGACCCTGGGTGGTGACGAGAAAGAAGGGGCTCGAATTCTGCACCCGGACGATCACGTCGGCGATGGCGGCGGTGGGATCTTCCTCAACCGTGAAGCGCCACAGAGTGCCGGTCGTCACGCCGCCGACTCCGTTTTCATCCACCCTCCAGAAATAGGTCTTGCCGTGCTCGCGCGGCGCCGCGGAGGCGGGAGAGGTCGTCGCGGTCAGCTCGCCCAGGAAGGGCGGCGGCATTTCGGTCCCCAGGCTGAGCCGGTGGGACCGGGCGTCGCGGCCGGCGCTCCAGCGCAGGGGCGCGTCGATCGGCACGTTGGTCGCGCCGTCCGCCGGCTCCGGCGCGGTCGCCACGCCGGGCCGCTGCAGCCATCGGAGCGCCAGATCCTGGACGGCAAAGAACGACGGCTTGCGCCGGAATCCCTCCAGCGAATTGCTCACCAGGCCCCAGCCTCGCTGCTTCGGAACGGACCAGTACCCGTCCCGCCACTCGAAGAGAAAAAGGCGCTGGAGAAAGGGGAGCGTGCGCAGCCCGTCCAAGGCGGCGACCAGCTCCTTTGCCTGCACGTCGTCGCCCCTCTCCCAGGAATCGACGCCGAATTCCGTCACCCACAGAGGCTTGTCTCCCTGCTCCAGAACCAGCGCGCGGTGAGCCTTCGCGCCATCGATCAGAGCGCCGGCGCTCTGCTGCTTGTTGTACAGATGGCAGCTCAGGACGTCGAGAAAGGGGAAGGCCTTTCCCACAGCTTCCTTGAACTTGGTTTTGTTGCTGTCGGTGGCGGGCCCGAGAGTCGAGAGGATGGGGTCGACCGCCTTTACCGCCTGGGCGCCCGGAATGAGGATCTCCTGGATGAAGCGGCCGAAGTCGCCGTTCCAGAATACCTTGTAGTTGGGCTCGTTCCAGATCTCATAGGCGTCGACCCGGCCGTGGAAATGAGTGGCGACCGCGGTGACGAATTCCTGGAAAAATTGCGAGTCGGTCGGTGGCAGGGCGGAGTCGCTGTCGATGATCCCGAGCTCGGGGCGCGAGCCGTTGGCCCACGCCGGCACGCTGGCGAAGACGATCAGCACCTTGAGGCCGTTGGCGTCCGCCGCGTCCACGGAAGGGTCGAGATAGCCGAAGTCGATCACACCGCGCTGCCGCTCCATGATCCGCCACCAGGCGGCGAGCCGGACCCAGCGCACCCTCGCCTCGGCGACCAGGGGGAACGCCGCGGGCTCGTATTCGAAATGGTGGACGTTGAGGCCGAAGCGCCCCGAGGTCGCGGACAGCGGTGGTGGTGAGCCGGCCTGTGCAGCCATGAGACCCCCCTGTTCCAGTTGTTGAGGAGAAATCATATCACGGCGTGTCAAAACCGGAGACGGATGGAATATGATTTTTACCGTTCGAGAAGGATGGCTCTATGCATATTTTGAGATCTTGTTTTCGTCATCTCCCCGTTCTCGTCTTGATTCTCCTGGTTCCCTCGCCGCTCACCGCGGCGGCGCGGAATCCTAAGGTGATCAAGACGGAGTATGCGGCCGCCATCACCCACCTCGATCAGACCTGCGACTGGCAGTTCTGTCGGGACCGCGAGCTCCGCCAGGCCTGGGCGCTGGCCGGGGAGTGGCTCGCGGCATACCTGGATGCCCACCCGGCGGCTTTGCCCACGGACCTGGAGGCGAGCCTCGCCGATCTCGATCCACACTCCGCGAACGGCGAAGCGTCTGATGGTGTGACGCCTCTGCGGAGGGCGACCCTCGCTCTCGGCAAGGGCGACTTCCTGGTCGCTTTGCAATATTTCGAGACCGGAACGTTTTTCGTCGTCGGCCAGAGCCAGAATGGCGGCGCCCGCGTCAAATGGTCGATCGATCCGTACGCAAGCTCCTTCGCCGCGCCGTCCTCCCTGCGCTGCTGGAAGGTCGGCGGCGACTGCGGCCCGCTGTACGCCAGAATTGTTTCCCTGCCCCCGACACAGAGAGGCCGTCCGCGTTTCTATGTCGACGCGGGCTATGCCGGCAACGGGATGACGATCGGCGCGCAGACCAGCGTCTGGGTCTGGACCGGGACGGCGGCAAAGCCTCTGGCGGTCATCGGGTATGCCGAGATGATCGATGACGACCGCAAGATCGAGCTCAAAGACTCATCTCTGACCGTGCCGATCAAGGAGGTTCCGGAAGGTTTCTACACCGCTGGCGCTGATGCGGAGCCCAAGGGCCTCTGGACGCTCCGCCTCACCGGTGACGGTGTCCGCGACCTTGGACACCATTGGAGCAGTCCCGAGCTGCACTGGCTCGACCGGCTCTTCGCCGCCGTGGAAGGCGGCCACGACGCCACGGATCTCGCCGCGCCCGAGGTGATCCGGCAACTGAAGCTCCACGCCGAGGACCTGCGGGGAATGTTGATGAATTGGAGTGTGAAGCGTGGTCCGGCGACCGTTCTCCAGGCGGCGATCGAAGATGCGATCTATTCGTTCACACTCACCCGGCGGGGAAACTCTCTGTACGCCGCCGCGGTTACGATCGATGGCGGAGAATGACGGAGAGTCATCAGAGCCCCCCGGCTGCCCCCTTCCTCGCCTGCTCGAGCACCGGTCCGTAGTCGCGCTGGAGAAGGGGATTGATCTTCAGCGCCTTTTCGAGGTCGGCAACGGCCCGCGCGGCGGTCTCGCGGCGGCGGGTGGGATCGGTTTCGCTCCGCCCGGCCCGCGCGGTGAGGTCTCCGCGCAGGGCGAGCGCCTCGGGCTCATCCGGATGGATGGCGAGCGCCCTGGCCAGGCGGTCGAGCCCGGTGTGGAGCGCGTCCCGAATGTCCCGGGGAGGGCCGTTCCGGGCGAGCGCGGCCTCGGCGCGTTGGCGCTGCACCTCGGCTTCGGCGAGATAGATGGCAGGCGCTTCCGGATTCACCGCCTCGGCGCGCCGCAGCGCCTCGTCCGCCCGATTGAGAGCCGGCCCCGGATCCTGCTTCCTGCGCTCGGCCCAGCGCGCTTCGATCAGGCGCACACGTGCCTGTTCCAGCCAGGTGTCCGAATCGTTCGGATTGAGCTTGAAGGAGGTGGCGATCCAGCCGTCCGCTTCATGCAGGGCCGGCGACGGATCCTGTCCGCGTTCGAGCAGTGCCTGGCCAAGAAGGCGTTGCACGTAGGCGAGATTGTAGGGACCGAAGGTGTAGTCCGGTTGCAGCTCGATCGCCTTGCGATAGGCCGCCGCCGCCTTCTCGATGATCGGCCGCGGTTCGGCGCCGCTGTGCAGCAGGTATTCGCCCTGGGTGAGATAGGCGTTGCCCAGATTGTTGTAGACCGGCGCCCAGCGGGGGCTGATCTCCGCCGCGCGCTCCAGCGCCTTCACCTCCTGCGCCGTCGAGGCGGAGGGATCGGCGCCGCGCGCCACCTGGTCTTCCGCCATCAGCTTCCAGGTGTTGCCGAGATTGATCAGCGCCGGCAAGAAGCGGGGATTGATCGCCAGCGCCCGGTCGTAGCTCGCCCGCGCTTCCTGGAGCATCGGTTCCGGATCCAGGCCGCGGCGCTGGCGGTCGCCGGCGAGGACCAGGCACGGAGTGCCGAGGCTGTTGTGATTGGTCGCCAGCTCGGGCTGCAATTCGACCGCCTTGCGTGCCGCCGCGATCGCCCGCGTCAGTGTGGGCGCCGGATCGGCGCCGTGATCGCCTTCCCACGAGGCGAGGACGCGCAGCGCGACCGCCAGGTTCTTGTACGCCGATGCCGCCTGCGGATCGAGCGCGATGGCCTGCTCGGCCAGGCCGGTCGCGGCGGTGAGGGCCGGCCGCGGATCGACGCCGTGTTTGCGTTGGCGGTCGCCCCGGCCGCATTGGATGGACGACTTGTGGACCAACCCCTCGGCCAGCTCCGGATCGACTGCCAAGGCCTGGTCACAGACCGCGAGCGCGGCGTCCTCGCTCGCCTCGGAGGCCTTGCCGATCGCGATCTCCGCCTCGATCTGGCGCGCCCGGCGGGAGCATTCGGCGGAGTAGAGCGACGCCTCGCTGGGTACGCTGGCGAGCAGGCGGGCATAGACCTCGCCGGCACGGCTGAAGTGCTCGACGGCCTCCTCTTTGTTCCCGGCGTCGTTCGCATCCATGCCCTGCATCTCGTAGACCTCGGCTTCGAGCTGCGCCGCCTCCCAGAACCACGGCGTCTGGCGATAGGCCTCGCGCGCCCGCACGATCGCCTCGGGATACTTCCCCTCATAGAACGCGGTCAGCCCGGCCAGATAGGGGGAACGCTGCGCGTCCCGTGACGCCTCCTGCAGATAGGAGAGAGCCGGCCGGCGGTAGGTGCGGTCGGCCTCCTCGCGCGACGCCTCGCGCTCTTCCTTGCGCGCCCGGCTGACATCGGCGAGCGCCCGCTCGTAGAGGAAACCCAGGGCACGGCCGAGCGCGGCAGCCACCTCCGGTCCGTGCTCGCCCGCGTTCCAGGCGCGTTCGAGGTCCGCGCGCGCCCGCTCCACCTGGTGCAGCGCGAGGTAGCCGCGGCCGAGCGCGTAGCGGCCGGGACCCTCGGCGAGAGGACCGAGCCGCTTCATCTCCTCTTCGATCTCCTCGAGCTCGCTACGCAGCTTGCGCTTCGAGGCCGTCATGTCGTGGCGCGGCAGGAGAGCGGCGTAGCGCAGGCCCGCCTCGACGTCCGACACCCGCTGGCCGAAACGTTGCGCCAGCTCCGCCCGCTCCCGCGCCTGCATCCGGGTGCGCAGCAGCCCGAGCGTGAGCACCAGCAGGGCGACCGCCGCCGCCGCGGCCACCGCGGTGAGCGCGCGGTGCTTCCACAGCTTCTTGCCGATCCGATAGGTCCAGCCGGCCCGCCGCGCCGTGATCGGCTCGCCGTCGAGCCAGCGGTCCAGATCGTCCGCCAGGGCGCGGGCGGAGTCGTAGCGCCGCTCCGGCTCCTTCTCGATGCACTTCATGACGATCGTTTCGAGATCCTGCGGCACCGAGGGAGCGGCCTTGCGCAGCGGTTTCGCGTCTTCCTGAAGGACGCGGACGAGCGTGTGCGCCGGATTCGGGCCGACGAACGGCGGCTGGCCGGCCAGCAGCTCATAGAGCACGATGCCGAGGCTGTAGACGTCCGAGCGGCGGTCGAGCGCGATCCCCTGCGCCTGCTCCGGCGACAGATAGGACGGCGTGCCGCTGATCATGCCGGTGCGGGTGAGACTCTCCTCCGTCTGATCCTGGGCGAGACCGAAATCCACCACGAACGGCTGGCGGCGGCCGGAGTCGTCGGTCCCCACCAGGATGTTGGCCGGCTTCAGATCGCGGTGGATGAGGCCAGAGCGGTGGGCGGCCTGGATGGCGCTCGCGACGTCGCGGATGAGGCGCACCCGCTCCTCGACGGAGAGCTCGCTGCGCAGCTCGGAGAGGTTGCTCCCCTCGATGAACTGCATAGCGATGTACGGCCGGCCGTCGACCTCGCCCACCTCGTGCACCTTGCAGACGTTGGGATGCTCGACCCGCGCCTGCGAGCGCGCCTCGCGGAGGAAGCGCTCGGTCTGCTGCGGCTCGTTGCGGTGCAGGAACTTGAGAGCGACGCGGCGGCTCAGGCTCGGGTCCCAGGCGAGGAAGACCGTGCCCATGCCGCCGGCGCCGAGCTGGCGCTCCAGGCGGTAGCGCGGCCAGTCGCTCAGAAAACGCAGCTCCGGGGGATAGGGGACCGCCGCCTGCGGCCCGGTGATTGGCTCGGGCGGCTCCGGCGCGCCGATCCGCAGCTCGGCGAGCAGCGCGTCGACCGTCGCCTGGTCGAGGCGGCCGGAGGCGAGCAGAAGGTCGATCCAGGAGCGCCGGCCCTCTTCTTCCGGCGGTGCTGAAGTCTCGTCATCCGGCAAGTCATCCGGCAGACCCAGGGCCAGATCGTCGAGCTCTCCCCAGGTGAGGAGCCCTTTGGCGATGGCCAGCCGGAGGAGACGACTCTCGATCGACGCGTTCATGATGGTCCGCTGGAGGGGAACCTCGATCTCCAGTCTATCTCAGACATCGCGCGCCGGACCGTGCCGCGGCGAGGTGGTGGTGCTAAGATCTGCGCGTTTCCCCGAAAGCTGGGCAGGGATCTGAACCGCTCGTCCGGCAGAGGACGTTTGTGAACGCGACGCCATTCAGCTTCTGGGCACGGCCCAACGCGACGGCGGCCCGAATCGGCCTGGAGGGCGAAGCTGTCGCCGCGACGGTGCGCCTGTGGATGGCGACCGGGGCGGCGCTGCTGCCTCTGGGATTCCTTTTTGTCCGGCCCCGCGAGCTCGAGATCTGGGTGGGCCTGGGGAGCAGCCTGCTAGCCGCGCTGGTGAGCGTCGCCGTGCGCCGTGCCGTACGCCGGCCTTCGCCGCCCTGGTGGCTGGGGGCTTTTACCTCGGTCCTCGACGTCAGCATCGTGAGCGTGACCCTCCTGGCTCTCGCCGCCGGCGGGCAGCCCCTCGCCGTCACCAATGGGCGCGTCTTCTTTTCCGCGTACCTGCTGCTCCTCGCACTCTCATGCCTGCGCCAGGACGCGCGGTGGTGCCTCCTCGCCGGGTTTGCCGCCCTGACCGAGTACTTCGCTCTGGTCGCCTGGCTGGTGCACCGCAGCCAGGCGGCGGGAGTGGAGCTGGCCAGCAAGTCATACGGCACGTTCGCCTGGAACAATCAGATCGGCCGCCTGGTGATCCTGGTTCTCGCCACCTTCATCTGCGTCGCGATCGTCAATCAGAACCGCAGCTTCCTGCGCGAGCTGGCCCGCCTGGTGGAGGAACGCACGCGCGAGCTGACCCTGGAGAAGGCGCGGGCCGAAGAGGCGAGCCGGGCGAAGAGCGAATTCCTGGCCAACATGAGCCACGAGATCCGCACCCCGCTCAATGCCGTCCTGGGGATGACCGGTCTCGTCTTGCGCACGCCGCTGACGCCTGACCAACGGGAGCAGATCGAAACGGCGCGGAGCAGCGGCGAAGTCCTGCTGGCGGTGATCAACGACCTTCTCGATGTGGCGGAGATCGAGGCCGGCGAGGTGGAGATCGAGCTCGGCCCCTGTGCCCTGCGTGCGTGCATGGCCGAGGCGGTGCGGATCGTGGAGAAGAGGGCGGCCGGCAAAGGGCTTACGCTTCATTGCGAGATAGCGGACGGCGTTCCGGCGGGGATCGAGAGCGATGTGGGCCGCTTGCGGCAGATCCTGGTCAAACTGCTCGACAACGCCATCAAGTTCACCGAGCGCGGCGAGGTCCGCCTGGAGGTGACGGCCGGTTCGCCCGAGGAGAACGGGGTGTCGGAGCTTCTCTTCGCCGTGCGCGACACCGGCATCGGCATCCCCGCCGACCGCATGGACCGCCTGTTCAAGCCGTTCGGCCAGGTGGACTCCTCGACCAGCCGCCTCCATGGCGGCAGCGGCCTCGGTCTGGTGATCTGCCGCCGTCTGGCCGAGCGCCTGGGCGGCCGGCTGTGGGTGGAGAGCGAGCCGGGCCGCGGCTCGGCCTTCTTCTTCACCCTTCGTGGCCGGCCGGTCGAGGTCCCCGAGCCGGTGTCCGCAGAGAGCGTGGAGGGCGAGCCGCTGAGCCTCCAGGCTCCATGGCGCATCCTGCTGGCGGAGGACAATCCGGTCAACCAGCAAGTGGAGCAGCTCATGCTCGCCCAGATGGGCTACCGCGCCGACGTGGCGGGAGACGGCATCGAAGTTCTGGAAGCCCTGCGCCGGCAGGCCTACGACCTCATCCTGATGGACGTCCAGATGCCGCGCATGGACGGCCTGGAGGCGACCCGCCGCCTGCGCGCCGAGCTGCCGGCGGCCCGCCAGCCGCGGATCATCGCGGTGACCGCCAACGTGATGGCGGAGCAGCGCGACGCCTGTTTCGCCGCCGGCATGGACGACTTCGTGGGCAAACCGCTGGCCTTCGGAGACCTGCGTTCCGCGATCCGGCGCGCCATCGCCCACGAGCCCCCCGCGCCCGAGGCGTCCATCCCGTCGCCGGTCACCCTGGCGGACGATCCCTCCACCCTCGATCCGGCGCGCCTCGACAGCCTGCGCCGCCTTGGAGAGATGGCCGGCAAACCCCTGCTGCGCGAGATCGTCGACAGCTTCCTGACCGAGATGCCGCGCCGGGTGGCCCGGATGCGAGAGGCCCTGGGGAGGACCGACGCCGCAGACCTCGCCTTCGTGGCGCACAGCCTCAAAGGCAGCAGCGGCCAGATCGGCGCCATGCGTGTGGCGGCCCTGAGCTTCGAGCTGGAGAAGCAGGGAAAGAACGCCGATCTCGCCGCGGCGCCGGCCCTCCTCGCCGAGCTGGAGCGCGAGCTCAAGCGGGTGGCGCCGCTGCTGGAGGAGCGGGGCGGCCCTTGAACGGACGCCACGCGCTGCTGATCGGCATCGATCGCTATCCGCGGATTCCGGACGAGGACCTGTCCGGGTGTGTCAGCGACATGGAGCTGATGCGATCGCTCCTGGTCGACCGCTTTGGCTTCGCCGCGGAGCGCACACAGACCCTGCGCGACGGGCAGGCGACGCGGGACGGCATCCGCAGAGCCCTCGCCGATCTCGCCGCCGTGGTGGGGCGGGACGACGTCGTCGTCCTCTTCTACGCCGGCCACGGCTCGCGGATGGCCGATCCCCGCCGGCCAGGGCGTCTGATCGAAACGCTCGTCCCGCACGACAGCGGACGCGGCGTGTATCCCAACCGCGACATCGTCGATGAAGAGATCGATCGCTGGGTGCAGACCGTGAACGGAACGACTCCCTACGTCACATTGATCTTTGACTGTTGCCATTCCGGCTCGGTGACCCGCAAAGAGCTCGGCAGGACGACCCGCGAGGCGCCGCCCGATCTCCGGACTCCGGAGGAGATGTTCGGCACCGAGCCGCCGGAGATCTTCGCCCAGACGCGCGGAGCTGGCGAGGCGGCGGAGAGAGGGCCGGCGGGATGGCTCCCGGGCCGGCGCCGGGCGGTGGTGGTGGCCGCCTGCCGTGCCGACGAGCTTGCCTGCGAGCACGAATCGCACGGAGCTCTGACCTACTTTCTGGGAGAGGCTCTGCTCCAGGCCCAGCCTGGAGCCACCTGGCGCGACGTCTTCGAGCAGGCCGCGCCGGCCGTCACCGCGCGCTATGGAAGCCAGCATCCGCAGCTCGAAGGGAAGATCGACGAGCTGCTCTTCGGGACCACGGAAGCCCGGCCCGCCGGCTATCTGGAAATCCTGGCGGTATCGGGCACCGCGGTGGAGATCAGCGGTGGCGCCGCGCACGGCGTGCGGCCGGGTTCGCAGTGGACGGTGCGCTCGCCCGGCGCCCGCCACCGTGAAGCGGGCGACGAGATCGCGCTCCTCGAAATCGAAACGGTGCGCGCAGCGACTTCCACCGCGCGTGTCGTCGAAGTGAGCGAGCCGGGCCGGCTCGTTGTCGGCCTGCGGATCTTCCCCGCGCGGTCCGGCCCTTCCGGCGGAATCGAGTCACTGGCCGGCGACCCGGCGAGCCGGCTCCAAGGCCGTGTTCACCTGCGCGTCCTGCGCTGGGATCTGGATCAAAAAACATTTGCTGAAGCCGTGCCGGAGCCGGGAGCCGGCGTCCCCATCTTTCGCGAGGGAGACAAAGCCGAATTCGAGATCATCAACCGCCACGACACCGCCGTCTGGGTGACTCTGATCCAGCTCGGCTGTGACGGCAAGATCGAGCTTCTGCTGCCACGCCCGGGACATGCCACATACGCCCGCGGCGGCATGCGGCTCGATCCGGGACAAACCGTCCGCCTGGCCGGCGACTACTACCTGCAGGATCCGGGCTACGCCGAAGCCGTCCGCGACGGCCTGCCGCTCCATCTGCCGGAAGGCTTCCCCTGGACCGGCGAGCCGGGGGAAGTGACAGATTTCGGCTTGGTCACGCTCAAGCTGCTGGTCACCCTCGGGAGCGCCGATTTCGAATTCCTGGAGCAGGAAGGAACGCGGAGCTCCCGTGCGACGACCGCGGAGACCGTGCCGGAGATGGATTGGGCGACGGTCAGTGTGGCGGTGGGGGTGCGGCGGTGATTCAGTTCTGCTGATTCAGTTTGCTGCCGCCCGCCGGGATGAGGCTCCATAGGCTGCCGAGGTCGTTCGCCGTGTCACAGTTGTTGACCTCGGCGGCGGCGCCGGCCTTCAGACGTTTGTTGCCACTCACCCCCAGGCACAGACGTGCGGCTGGCCAACCAAGGATGAAACCATGCCCCTCGTTCTCGATCTTGAAATGGCTCGATTCGTCAATGAGAAGGAGCCTCCAACGGTCGGCCGGTTCCGGAGTGCATTCGTGGACCGAGATCATGGAATCGCCTTGCTGCGCCCCGCCGACTCCGAGGCAGAAGTTGCGCACCTCGGAGATGATCCGCACGCTCTCTTTCTCATAGACGATCCTCCAGTTGTCGAACGCCCCCGTTCCACACGGATTGACCGTGGGCTCCTTGGGCCCGGCGCCCTGGTCGCGGATTCCCAGGCACAGGCCGGAAACCCGGGTGCGCAACATCACCGAGCAACCTTCGACCAACCATCCCTGGCCGCAGGCGGATCCGAGTAGATCGGCCAGCCCGCTGGCGGGCAGGGAGGGATACCTGCTGAGCTGCTCTTTCTGGGGTGTGGCTCCCCGAAGCGTCGCGATGATGTTTTTCCATCTGACGGTCTGCTCCTGTTGATCGGCGATTTGGAAGGATTGGACCAGCGGCAATGCGTCTGCCAGCTTGCCGTTCTCAATGTCGTTCGCCGCGGTTTCCTGCATCGCAGCCTGCTTTCTGGGCAGGAGGAGGCTTCTCACCTCGGCGGCGAGCGCCTGGAGGCGGGTTTTTGGATCCGGTGTGACCGGAGTGTTCTGCGGTGGCGTTTTGGCAGGTTCAGTAGCCGAGCTTCCGGCCGGAGGCCCCGAAGGGCCAACCTGGGTCGCGGCCGAGGTCTTGTCTGGTGCCGGCTTCATGAGGGTCTCGGATTTGTTGGGCGGAACGGTGCCGGGGTTCACGGTCGAGGCCCGTGGCGGAAGCGGCTCGAAGGTCACCCTTGATTTCCACGCCTGGGAGTTTTGGTGCGCCACATACTCAAGATCCCCTCCGAGGGCAAAACCCAGGATGGCGAGGAAGAACATCAGCACGGCCACGGATCCGGTTCTGGGGCCGAGGGCGCGGAGGCCCTGTTCCCAGGCCAGGCGCTGCCAGGCGCTGGGTGCGCGGACCTGGAGCTGGCTCGGTTTTTTGCCGAGCAGGAAGGTGACGAAAACCTGATCGCGGAGCGGACCGTCCGATGGCTCGGCATGGGACAGGTCTTTGAGCAGGCGCCGCCAGTCCCGGCTCTCGTTCCAGCGCCGCAACCGTTGGAGCAGCCCGCGTACGGCGGGCTCTGGAGGGCGGGCCACGTCGAGGCGGAAGGGGCTGCCGCCGGTCTCGCGGTGCTGGAGGAGCTGGCGCAGCCAGTCACGCACCGCCGTCTCGTCGTCCGCCGGCATGTCGCGGAGGAGGTGCAGCCGCAACCAGTCCGGCATGGAGCCGTGGCGCAGCCAGGGCAGCCGGGTGAGCGCCATCAGAACCCCTTCGTCGAGGACCGGCCGGCCATCGTGGCGCTTCAGGAGGAGGCCGAGGTAGAGGGTGAGATACCAGTCGAGCTCTGGGTAGACGGCCAATGTGCGGAGCCAACGGTAGCCGTCCGGCCCCAGGTAGAACGCGAGCTCCGTCTTGAGAGCGTCCAAGTCCTGCTCGTTGGGCGCATGGCGTTCGAGGAAGCGGCCGGGGCGCGCGGCGAGCAGGTCCGGATAGGGCGGTTGCCAGGACGCTGTGAGCGGCCGCTGAACGGTGTCTTTTTCTCTTTGCAAGGCATCGGCGAGCCGTTCGACTCCGGCCGCATTGGCCGGCAGGACGGCGAAGCCACAGGCGGCGAGATCGAGCTCGCGGCGTCCCCAGTCGTTCACCTGCACCGGGGTCAGCAGGGTCTTCTCGGACCAGGCGGCGAACAGCGTCTCGACCCAGGGCGCGAGCCGGCCGGTGACCGGGTTGGTGAAACCGGAGCCGTCGGCGAAGACCGCGAGGCGATGGCCCGGGTAGAGGCCGGCGAGCTCTTCCAGGTCGCGGTGCAGCTCGAAAGAGCCGCGTTGCGCCGCGCGGCGCGGATCGCGATCGAAGTCGTAGCGGTCGAAGTCCACGCCCCCCGCCTGCAGCCGGTCGAGCAGCAGGTCGACCATCTGCGTCCGCTGGTCCCGGAAACCGGAGCGATCGATCAGCGCCAGATAGACCGGGACTTCCAGCCGGCTCCGGAAGACCGGAGTGAAGAAGCCCACCCGCCGCACCGTGGCCTCGACGGTGGCCTCTGCGTCGAAGTCACCAGGGCCAGCCCGCCGGTGCCGCCGCATTTCGACCTGTGCCTTGGAGAAAGCGGCACCGCGGTAGAGCTCGTGGCGCGGCTCGGGCAGGGAGCTCGACACGGTGGCGCGCTTCTCGCGGGTGGCGCGGCGTTCGAGGACGAGCTGCCGGCGACGTCTCACCCGCCAGGCGAGCCACGGACCGGCGACGACCAGAGGCAGGAGCGTCAAGCCGGCCTGGATTTTGTCCTGGTGCTCCAGGAGGCGGTCCCAAAAATTCAGCGGTACCAGGCGGACGTGGAGGGTCCCGCCGGTGGTGCTGAAGGGCACGAAGACGCCAGCTCTGGAGTGATGTCCGTCATGTGCGAGGGAGAGGGATTGCGGCGTCATGGACAGGTCGAGCGGGAAGGAGATCTCTCCCTTTGCGTCGCTGGTCCCCTGGAGAGTTGCGGTTGACGGACGCACGAGCGCGGCGACGCTCCAGATGCGCACTCGGTTGTCTGAGCCAACGGTCGCCAGAAAGGCGCCGTTCGCGCTGAGCGCCGTGAATCCGACCTGGGCGAACTTGTCGATCGCGTTGGCCAGCAGCTTGCCGGTCGATGGATTCCAGAGCCTGGCCCGGTTCGCCGAAACGGTCGCCATGATGGAGCCGTCCTGGCTGCAGGAAACTGAGCTGGCGTCGGAGGTGAAAAGCTTGGTATTGACTTTGCGTGCCAGATCCCAGACCTGCGCCGTGCCGTTGCTGACGGTTACGATCGAGCGCCCGTCCGGTTGGAATGATGCGCTCAGCACGTTCCCGGTCGGCAGGTTGGTGATCGGTCTGCCGGTTGCGGCGTCCCAAATCCTCGTCGTGCCATCGCCTGAAGCAGTCACGATCGAGCGGCCGTCCGGGCTGAACGACGAGCTCAATACGGGACCCTGGTGCCCAGTCAAGGTGGCGAGCTGTGCGCCGGTCGCCGCGTCCCAGACCTTCGCCGTCTTGTCTTCGGAAGCCGTCAGTACGCGCGCGCCGTCCGGACTGAACGATATCGCCAGGACCGTCCCCGCGTGACCATGGAGAATGGAGATGGAGTGGCCTGTCAACGCGTCCCAGACCTGTGCGGTATCCTCTCGGGCCGTCGTCACGCGCGCGCCGTCCGGGCTGAACGCCGCCGTCGTGCCCCCGAACCTGAAATCGGTGGCGATGTCCTTGGCTGTCAAAGTGTCCCAGATCCCCGTGTATCCGGAAGATGTCATCACGCGTGAGCCGTCTGAGCTGACGGAGACGGAGCTGATGGTGCCCGACCCAAGATCGGCGAGAGGCTGGTCCGGGGCACCGCGCATGGACACCGCCGTTCCGGGTAGGGGCCTGCCGGCGAAGTCGGTCACACGGACCTTGAGGATCGGAGCGCCCGCCGGCAACTCTATCGCCGTGAGTTGGTGCGTGAGCGTGGTTTTCAGACCTCGTGAGCTATAGATCGTGCCTTTTGTTCCGTCCTCCGGTGTGCTGGTCGGGAGGCGGGGCCGCGGCGCGAGCCGAGCCGTCGCCCCGATACGACCCGCTACTCGCGCGGGACGGGTGCTTGGAGACCCGAGAGGCAGGAGGTCCGGCCCCCAGATCAGGCCGGCCGCCAACGCCGCGGCTCCCAGCGCCGCCGCCGCCCACCACTTCCACGGCCGGGTCTTCCGCACCACCTCGCCGAGCTCGCTCTCGCGCAGAGGTGGAGGTGGCAGCGGCGGGGAAGCGAGATCTTCACTCCGGCCTGCGCCGTGCTCGACCCACCACGTTTCGAAATGGCGATAGAAAGCCTGTTGCTGCTCCGGGTTTGTGCAGACGACCGGCGCCAGGTAGTTGCGCAGCCGTCGCGGATCGCCACCGAGACCGTCGCGGTGGCAGGCGGCGGCCGCCGCCTGGGCTTCGAGGTACTCTCCGACGCCGATCGGAAAACCCTCTTCGCGCAGCTCGCCGAGGAGGGCGAAAAGGGCGTCCTCGGGCCAGGCCGGAGCGGTTACCGGCTCCGGTCCTTCACCCACGTGCCGACCTCCACTCGCGCTTTGTCCCGGTCGTCCTTGGTCTTGATCAGAATACAGAGCGCCCGTTCCACCAGACGGTCGTCGTCGCGGGCAGGTCCCTCGGTCAGATCCTGCACCCAGGCGAGAAGCTCCGCCGTCGAGGGTGCCTTGAGGAGGCCGAGAGCCGGATCGCGCAGACGTTTGAAAAGAACGAGGGCGGAGGCGAGGAGACGCTCGTCGGCGAGCGCCGAGCCCAGGCGGCGGCGGATGATCTGCGCCAGGCGGTCCTCCGGAAAGGGGATGGAATAGAAAACACAGCGCCGCAGGAACGCCTCGGCGAGGTTTTTCTCGGAATTGCTGGTCATCACCAGCACCGGCCGCAGGTCGGAATCCGCACGCACCTCTTCGTTGCTCAGCTCCGGAATGCGGAAATACATGTGCTCGACCTCATTGAGCAGGTCGTTGGGGAAGTCGCGCGGCGCCTTGTCGATCTCGTCGATCAGCACCAGCGACCGCCGCCGGCCCGGATGTTTCTCCGGATCGAGCAGGTGAGCGACTTTGTGCGGATCATTGGCATAGAGAATGGCTTTCCCGAGGGCCGCCCAATGGATGTAGTCGAGCGCGTTGACCGAGCCGCCGCCGCCCTGGGCGGCGTGGAAGCGGCCCAGCATGTCGTAGGTATAAAAGAGGTCGCGCGCCACGCTGGTCGATTTGGTCTCGAACTTGAGCGGCTTGCCGTCGCCGAGCCGCAGCTCGTGGGCCAGGCTGTAGGCGAGCTGCGTCTTGCCGGTGCCCGGCTGGCCGGTCAGCAACAGCGGCTGGCCGAGGTGGAGCGCCACGTTGACGGCATCTTTCAGACCGTCGTCGGCGAGATAGTCCTCGGGTTTGGTGAAGCGTTCGACGAGCGGAGTGGGAAGCTCGGGCGTGCCTTCGCCGGGCCAGCGTTCTCCGGTGCCGCGATACCAGGGCCAGGGAGATTCCATCAGATCAGGCTCCTCCTTCCTGAAGACATTCGAGGAGCTGGGCGCGCAGCTTCGGCGCCAGCTCGTTCATGAAGAGGCTTGGCGAAGCGCGAAACAGATCCAGCGCCTTCTCCTTGAGCCGGTCGCGGACCAGGGAGCCGAACGCCGCGCCGACGTGCTCATCGGCCCACTGGTGAACGTCTCCCTCCTCGATGCTCGCGAGCGCAGGCAGGGCGACCACGCCGAAACCCGGCGGCGGCTGCGCGACGACCCGGGAGATCAGATCCCCGATCCTGCGGCTCGGGCTTTTCTTCCAGAACAAGAGAGGCGAGGTTGCCACGGGCTCGTGGTAGCTGAAGCGCAGCAGGAAAATCAGATCCTGCTTTGCAGGCAGGTCGGGCCAGCGGGCAAGATCACCCAGCCAGGCGGTCAGCAATTCCGGTTTGAGGAGCGGCTCGGTCGCGCCGCAGGTGAAATCCACGTCGACGATCACGGGGCATTTGAAAGCTGCGACCGCGTTTGCCATCGCAGAAAGGTCTGCCCCCGGGTCGCCGCACAGCTTCTTGGCAAAGCTCCGCTGCAGGGGCCCGAGGCGTTCCGCAAAGTCGGCTCCGCCAGGGTCTTTGAAAGCGAGAGGCCAGATGCGATGCCATGGCGCGCAACCCAGCAGGCGGGGGAGGGTCGGGTCTTGCAGACTTTCGGCGAAGCAGTCGAGCGCCTGTCTGTAGTCGGCGTGGACGAGCACCGCCATGGGGCGGCGGGGGAGGCGGACGCGATGCGCGGTGACGGCGGCGTCGAGGCTGCCCTCCTGCGGTCTGCGGTCGCAGAGATAGGGCAGGATGTGTGTGACCTCGGGTTTGGGTGTGTGCGCGGCGTCCCCGCCGAGCTTCCAATTCGAAATCTGGCTCTTCTCCTCCGCGGGAGGGTGGAGCTTCCAAGGCCAATCCTGCGCCATGCCGGTCCGACGAGGTGCGAAGGAACGGCGTGCACTCTCGAAGTTGTCTCCTATCTCCGCGCGGACGATCGCCACGGCCCTCTCGAAGGCGGCGCTCAAGGATGCCTCAGTGGCGAGGCACCGGTAGAAGAGGGCGGAAAACTTCGTCGCGATCTTGTCGTCGATGTCTCTCTCCGTGGCGATCACCGCCGGCACACCCGCCGCCAGCAATGCCTGCACCTGGGAGGCGGTGGAGCAGCCGTTGAGGAAGACCAACCGCAGGCCCTCCTGACCTCCGAGGAAGGTGGCGAGCCCATTGGCATGGACCTCCGCGGTGGATCCTTCCCGCGTCTCCAGGACGATCTCCTTTTCGCCGGCATGGCCCGCGAAATGGAAAACGGCGATCCGGCCCGTGAATTGGGGATCGAGGAAGACCTCCCACACCGTGTCGGCGGTGGCGTTGTAGCGCGGCTCGTAGTGACAGAGACGGTCCCGATGCGCATTGGCCAGCGCCTTCCGAACCTGATTCTCCTCGTCGGCCAGGTTCCGCAGATAGCGCGTCTCGCTGGCGCGGTCGTTGGCGAAGGCGAAGAAGAAGACCGGTAGAGGTTTTCCCATAAGGTGCTGACCAGACAGAGCTATTCAGAGCTGTGTGGAACAGTACCACAGGCTGCTTCTGTGGCTGTGCCGGCCACGTTCCTCGCTGGGAGCGCTGGCTTCCAGCCGGCCGGGTCGACAAAGTCGACCCGGCCGCCAGGATGGCAGCGCTCCCAGCGACGGCTTTACGACGGAGGAGGGTGGCGAGACTTTCGGCGGTGTCGTTGTCCTCCACCAGCGCGAAGCAACTGGGTGGCGCCGCCAGCAGCCTGCTCTTCTCGATCTTCGCGATGACCTGCCGCGGAGCGGTCACCGACACGTTGCGGCAGGTGGCGGCGGCCGTGGCGGCACTGGATCAAGGCACGGGTGATCCGGCCGTGGCGCGGGATGTGATGGGCCTCTTGTCTCAGATCTTTCGCAAGGCGGCACGGTGACTCCTCGTTTCCTGTTGGGCATAAGAGATCCCCCGCACGCCTTTTTTTCGTCTCGAAGAGCCTCCCGGCCCTGCTCTCAGCGTTTCTTGTTCAACGAGAGACCCTTTTGGTTCAACGGGAGACCCTTTTCCCTCGACAAAAAGCCTCTCCCGTTCGACAAAAAGGGTCTCTCGCTCAACGGGAGACCCTTTTCGTTGAACAAAAAGCCTCTCTCGTTCAACGGGAAACCCTTTCGGCTCGACAAAAAGCCTCTCCCGTTCAACAAAAAGGGTATCCCGTCGAGCAAAAAGGGTTTGTCGCTGAGCAAAAAGGGTCTCCCGCTGAACAAAAAGGGTCTCTCGTTCAACGGGAGACCCTTCTCGTTCCCCGCTCAACCACCGCCACCGAGCTGCACAGCCGTTCCAGGCAGAGCTTTACGATGCCTGTCCTTGAACCGAAGCGTCCCGCCTTATTGCACAGACCGGCGTAGCGCCTCGATCGTCGCTTCGATCTCGGCGTCGGACTTGCCCATCTCCTTGAGCAGCGACCTGTAGCTGCCGATGGCTTCTCTCAGTTGGGGGTGCTCATATCTGGCGCGGTGCTCAAATCTCATCAGGATCGTCAGGGCGCGGCGCAGCGACGGCTCCGCTTCCACGGGACGGTTCGTGGCCTGGAGGAACAGGGACAGGTTGATGAGGGCAGTGGCGACGTCGGGATGATCCGGCCCGAGGCTCTTCTCGTCGATGGCCACCGCACGCCGCATCAATGGCTCCGCCTCCGAGCTGCGCCCCTTGGCATGAAGGAGAGAGGCCAGGTTGGTGAGATCTCTCGCGACGCGGGGGTGCTCCTTCCCGAATCTCTTTTCGTCGATCGCCAGCGCCCGGCGGATCATCGGCTCGGCTTCGGCGAGGCGGTTCGTGTCCTGGAGGAGAAAGGCCAGCTTGATGAGCAGATTGGAGACTTCAGGGTCTTCCGGTCCAAGACGTTTCTCGTTGATCGCTAGCGCCCGCCGCATCAACGGCTCCGCCTCGGCGAGACGGTTCGTGGCAGAGAGGAGAGTGGCCAGCCGGGTGAGGCTGTCGGCGACATCGGGGTGCTCCGGCCCAAAGCTTTTCTCGTTGATCGCCAGCACCCGTCGGATCAGCGGCTCCGCCTCGGCGAGCCGGTTCGTGGTCTGGAGGAGAGCCGCCAGGTTGTTGAGGGCGATCGCGACCTCAGGATCTTCCTTGCCGAGGCTGCTTTCACGGATCGTCAGGGCACGCCGCATCAACGGCTCCGCCTCGCCGAAGCGGTTCGTGTTGTGGAGGAGGGTTGCCAAGTTGTTGAGGTCCCTGGCGACGTCAGGGTGTTTCGGTCCGAGGCTTTTCTCGTCGATGGCCAAAGCCCGGCGCATCAACGGCTCCGCCTCGGCGAAGCGGTTCGTGACCTGGAGCAGTTGGGCCATGTTGTTGAGGTCGTTGGCGACTTTGGAGTGCTCCGGGCCGAAGTTCTTTTCGTCGATCGCCAGGGCTCGGCGCAGCAAGGACTCTGCCTCGGCAAGGCGGTTCGTTTCCCACAGCAGCCGGGCCAGGTCCTGGAGCGCGGTGACGACATCAGGATGGTCTGGGCCGAATCTTTTTTCTGCGATCTCCAGAGCGCGGCGCTCCAGCGCTTCCGCCCGCGGGAGGTCGCCTTCCAGGGCGGCGGCGATCCCTTGGTCCTTGGGATCCTGGGTCTCTGCGAACGAACGGAGCGCCGGCTCCACCTGGTCCGCGGTGAGACCGTGACGTGCCGCGGCTTCGCGGAGGGCCTGTCGACCCGAAGCCGGTTGCCGCGACGCATCGCGCGCCTCAACGGCAACCTGGCGGAAGGCGCTCCGGCGCATGAGCACGACTTTCACCGGAACGGCACCGGCCGGGATGTGGACCTGGGAATTGACGAGAAACCAATCCTCGGCCTGCTTGGCATCGGCCATCAGACCGATCTTGATCTGCTGCCCCGGTGAAGATCCGGCCGGCAAGCCCAGCTCTGTGACTCCGGTCCCGGGAGTCGGCAGGGATTCTTTGTCCTGGCACACAAAACGGATGCCGACGACGGGGTGCTCCTCGAGATCTCGCGCCATCAACAGGATGCGCGTCCCGGCGGCGACGGCCGGGAGCGGCATGATTCCCAACAGCAAGGCGAGGAGCCTGAACAGTCTTCGACTCATGGTCTCTCCGTGAATCGTCCTATTCTACGGAACGTTGCATCCCGCTGGAAGCGCCTGGCTTCCAGCCGGTGCTCCCAGCGGACCGCCTTACGACGCCTGCCCGTTGACCGGCGCCGCCACTTCGGCGAGCAGATTGCGCAGCACGAAAGGCTCGACCGGCTTCACGAAATGGTGGTGGATGCCGGCTTCGGCGGAGCGGCGGCGGTCTTCGGGCTGGCCGTAGCCGGTCATTGCGACGAGGAGGGTGCTCGCGAGCCCCCGTTCCGTGCGCAGGCGTTCGGCGACCTGGTAGCCGTCGAGGCCGGGGAGACCGATGTCGAGCAGGACGACCTCGGGGAGATAGGAGCGGGCCGCGTCCAGGGCGTCGAGGCCGTCGTGGACGACGCGCACGTCGTGCCCCCAGAGGCGGAGGAGGGTGGCAAGGCTTTCGGCGGCGTCGACGTTGTCTTCCACCACCAGGACGCGCACTGGCCGGGCCGCGGTGAAGGGGCTCGTCTCGGGGGTGTGCGCCGCCTCGCGCTCCGGCCCCGCGAGGCCGCCTTCGGGACGCAGGGGGAGGCGGATGATGAATTCACTCCCCTGGCCGAGGCCGGGGCTGTGGGCTTCGACGGTGCCGCCGTGCATCTCCACCAGGCTGCGCACCAGGGTGAGACCGATCCCCAGGCCCCCCTCGGTGTGCGCGAGAGAGCCGTCCGATTGGACGAACGGCTCAAAGACCCGGCCCAGCACGTCCGGCGGCACGCCGATGCCGTTGTCGCGTACGCGCACCACGGCCTCATTGCCTTCCTTGTCCACCTGCAGCCAGATGTGTCCGCTCGGCATGGTGTACTTGGCCGCGTTGTTGAGCAGGTTGGTCACCACCTGCTCGATGCGGGCGGCGTCGGCTTCGATGCGGATCGGCTGGGTGGGGATGTCCGCGGTCAGCTCGTGGTTGCGGCTCTCGACGAGCGGCCGGGTGGCCTCCACCGCTTTGGCGACGACGGCGGTGAGGTCCAGCGGCTCCTGGCGCAGGCGGATGCCGCCGTGGGTCAGGCGCGACACGTCGAGGAGGTCGTCGACCAGATGGGCCAGATGTTTCACCTGGCGCTCCACCATCTCGCGCGCCGCCTCGAACGAGGGGTCGGGAGCGTCCACCCGGCGCATCAGCTCGACGGCGTTGCGGATAGGCGCCAAGGGGTTGCGCAGCTCGTGGGCCAGCATGGCGAGGAACTGGTCCTTGCGGCGGTCCGCGGCGGCGTGCTCGTCCGCCTGCCGGCGCCGCAGGGCCTCCGCTTCCTCGGTCTCCCCGGGAGGCAGGAGCACGAGGACGCAGCCGGAGAGGAGCCCGTTCTCGCCGTGGATTGGTTCGAGATGGGCCTCGAGGCGGATCTGGTTGCCGGCGGTGGTCAGGAGCGCGTTCTGGACAATCGAGTGGGTGTGGCCGTTCTTGGGGAGGTCGAGTTGCAGGTTGCGCCCGGTCGCCGGGTCCCGCAGCTCCAGGACCTCGCTGAGCCGCCGGTTGCGGGCGATGTCGATGCCGATGCCGGTGAGCTGCTCGGCGGCGCGGTTCTCGAAGAAGACGCGACCGCCGAGATCGAGTGCAAAGATGGCTTCCCGCACGGCATCCAGGGCCGTTTGGGTCCAGTCGTCGTTCTCTGTTCTTTTGAGTTCCATGAAGAGTCTTTCCCTCACCACGCAGTGAGTCCTGAGAGCTAATGCGAGTTGCGCGCCAGCCCGCCGGTCGGCGCTGCAGCAGGTCGCGTAACGCCAGGGCCAGGAGGAGAAGGAGAGGCAGCGAGCCTTGGAGGAGAAACCGCGTCCAGGTAACGCGCAGCAGCGCCGCCGGGTCCCAGTGGACGGAGTAGGCGCCCCAGGCGACGGCCAGAGGGGTGGCGGACGCCAGGGCAAGGGTTACCGCGAGTGGGCGCCGCCTCCCCCGGAATCCGCGCCATCCCACGGCCAGGGCGGGCGGGACGATCCACCAGAACGCGGCCCAGGGATCCCAGGAGAGCATCTGGCGCAAAGCCAGGGGAGCGAGCGCCGGAATGCGGGTGACCGCTCCAGGCCAGAAAGTGCCCAAAGTGACAAAGGCTGTGTAACCTTCGTCATAGCGGTTGGGAATGCCGGCTCGCCAGGAGGCGAGAAAGGCGAGGGCCAGAAGCGGCGGAGCCAGGGCGGCGAGCAGGCGGGCTGCCTGCCGAGCCCGGTCCCGGCGGCGGATCAGCAGAGGAGCCATGGGAGCCATGGTCAGCGGCAGGAAGAGCGCCAGGAGCGTCCCCTCGTTCTTGCTGAGGACGGCGCCGGCCAGGAAGAGCCCGGCGGTGACGGCGCCGGCCACGCTGCGGCGCGAGCGGAGCAGCAGGACCAGCGCGGCGCCGATCAGACAGCCGAGCGGCAGATCGCTGTACGCGCTCGCGGCGCCCCGTCCTGCCAGAAGGTGAACGCGGAGCTGCCCGCCGCGACCAGGGCGGCCAGCCGGGCCGCCGGAGCACCGGCCCATCGCACCGCGCCATCCCAGAGGATCAGCAGCAGCGCGGGGAAGAACATCGCATAGACCGCCCGGAAGACATGGCTGTCCTCGTCCGCCCCGGCGATTTCCAGCACGGCGGCCTGCGCGACCGGCAGGAGCAGGGGATACCGCGGATGGCTCACGAACCAGCGCGCCTCGCGCAGCACCGCGGCATCGACCGTCCCCGCCGCCCGCACGTAGCGCGCCTGGGCGGACCAGATCATCCGGCCGTCCCAGCCGGTCACGGGATTGGTGACCGCGTCGGCGAAGAGACCGAGGGAGATGAAGGTGAGGAGGGCGACGGTGGCGGCCCTCGTCAATCCCCCGGCTTTGGATTTGCGGGGTTTGCGGGGTTGGCGCAAAAAAATGAGCCGATAGAGAATCCCAACCCCCACCATCACCCCCGCCCCCGCCAGAATCTCCATCCGGCGGATCGGCAGCCCGCAGAGATGAGAGCCCGCGTAGAGCGATCCGGCCACCGCCGTGAGCCCGAGCAGAAAGGCGTAGCCGAGCCGGCGCGGCCACGGCAGCGCGCGCAGTGGGGGGATCAGCTCCGTGAGGCCGAGCCCGGGCAGCAGGAAGAGAAGGACTCCGGCGAGGCTTGGCAGGACCTCGTTCACGGCCTCTCCGGCTCCGCGAGGAACTGAACGGCCGGCATCAGTTGCGGCGGCCCTTCGGCGTAGGCGACGACCACCCAGCGCGCTTCGGGAGGGAAGCGGCGGATCAGCTCCGCGCCGGTGGGGAGGTCCTTGCGCAGACCGAGGAGCACGGCCCGGCGGGGCTCCAGGTCGAAGCGCACCCAGACCGCTCCGCCGAGCTCCGCGCCGTCGCCGTCGACCAGGGCGTAGACGCCGTCGCGCGGAATCGCGCGGCGGATTTCTTCGATGCGCCGGGCATAGGGCGCGCCCTGCTCCCGGCTGCGCTCCTGGAGAGCGCTCTCCCCCGCGTAGACGAACGCCGTCTCGATGCGGCGCGCCGACCGCGCGACCGACCAGGCCAGGGAGGCTGTCAGGCCGAGGGCGAACAAGGCGAAGACCATCGTAGCGGCGGATGGGCGCATGGGGTGGGTTGGATCTTACTTCACCGCGGAGAATCCTGTCTGGATAGAGCTTCGGATCTTCCTGAAAACCGAAAACAGAGTCCGTCCAAGAGATTGGGAGGAACGCGATGAACGGTAGCCGGGCCGGCTGGCTGTCTCTTGTGGTTGCGATGTCCATGCTGTCGCTGGCCCGATTGCCGGCGGGGGAGTCGAAAACCGCGCCGGTGCAGGAGGCCAGAGAGGAGAAGGAGCAGTCTGGCAAGGCAAGTCCCCAGGAGCAGCCTTGGGAAGAGTCGGCACGCCTCACCTCCGTGGTGACCGGCACGAGTTGGGATGATTTCAAGACGGGGAAAAAGAGCTGGAAAGATCTGGCGGCCCTGGCACGGGATGCCGGTTATCCACGGGTCGATCCGGTGATCGCATTGCTGCCCTGTCCGCTGGACTCCAACCGGGCCGCCGATTTCGATCAAGGGCTGGCGGCGATCCAGGAAGCCTATGCCGATGCCGGTTATCTCCTCGTGGGCTGGTCTCTCCCCTGGACGGGCGAGGCCGCCAAGGACCGGCTGGAAACCTCCAGCCCCGGCTTGCTGGTCTTCCGCCGCTTCGACCAGAGAAACCTGGCTGCGGTGCTCCTGGTCGGAGAGGTGCCGGCGCTCGGCATTCATCGAGAGGCATTCCGGGAGGCGGTCGCCGCGGCCCGCTCCTGGAGCAGCAGGCCCGAGCCCGAAACGATCCGCATCCTTGGGCCCACCCTGTCCGATTCAGCCATCTCGCTGCAACTCGAAATCGAAAAGCTCAAACCGCAGGGTCTCCGATTCGAGATCCTGACCGGCTCGGCGACGGCGAAGACGCTGGGAGACAAGCCGTGGGACCAGCTCGGCTCGCCGGTGACCTTCCAGCGGACCGTCGTCCCGGAGGATGAGCTGCAAACTCGGGCCCGCCGGTTTTTCGAGCATGAAATGCACTGGGAGCCGGACCAGGTCGCGTTACTCACCGAAGCCGATGATGCCTATGGACAACCTTTCTTGACGCCTCAAAACGCGGCAAGCTTCTTGATCGTCCATTTCCCCCCCGGGATTGCAGGGGTGCGCAACGCCTGGGATCAGGACTTGCGGCCTTCCCGACCTTCCGAGAGCGCGACGAAAGAAGGGATCAAGGTCCCCGAGACCACGCTCAGCCTCCGTCTCGGAGACCATGGGAGGCCTGTGCTCCCCCAGGAGCTCAGCTCGCTCACCTGGAGCAGCCGCGATCTTGCGATCGCCAACCTCCTCGCCACCCTCGCCAACCGCAAGATCCGCTACGTCGGAATTCTGGCCTCCGACGTGCGGGACGCCGTGTTCCTGGTGGAGAGGGTCCGCCGTTTCTCTCCGGGCTCGGTGGTTTTTCTGATCAACAACAATCTGCTCTACACGCATCCCAATTTGACGGAATCGATGAGCGGCATTCTGGTGATCAGCAGCTTTCCCCTTTTCACCCGGGATGACTATCTCCTCTCCCCGGACCGGGCGCCGCAGCACTACCTCCACCAGTTCACCAGCGATGTCCATCAAGGGATCTACGAAGCGATGCGCCACCTCGTCCGGTCGTCCACCGGCCGAGAGAGCTGGCCGGTCAATCCGACGGTCTGGGTCTCGGCGGTCGGGAACGGATCCCTCTGGCCCATCGCGAGGCTCGACCCGGAGCGCACGGGGCCTGTTTGCCCTCTTCTGCCCTGGACCTCGGAGCCCCATTCCGCCAACATCGGCAGGCTCTTGTCGGTGCAAACGGGCAACAAGCTCTTGCTGAGCGCCGTCGTCCTCCTGCTGTTGACATGGGGTTTGGGCCGGCTGGCGATTCCACCCCAGGGTGCAAGCCGCCCGATCTGGTGGGTGCTGGCCGCCGCTGCCGCGGCACTCGGCCTGGCCGCCGGAGTCCTCCTCGTTCTCGGCAGCTTGCCTTTCCGCCGTCTCGGCGTCTGGCGGTTCGAAGATTTGAAGCAGATGATCGCGGTGGCGCTGCTGATCGCGACCGTGGCCGCCCTGGCCGCGATTTTCGCCACCGCCGTGGGCCTTCATCAGTCGACCGCCGCGCGGTTGCGAATCCTCGTCGTCGTCCTGCTTCTCGCGGCCGGAATATTCGTCGGTCTGGATCAGCTCCTCTGCCGGCTTTGGATGCTGGGAGGGGTGGAGGCTTTCTCGCGTCGAGCGTTCACCTTTTCGAGCTCACTGTCACCCCTGGTCTCCCTGGCATGGCTCGGCGGTGCGCTGTACCTCTGGGCTTTCGCCGAGCTGCGGCGGCAACGGATGCAGGCTCGACAGATCATCGATTGGCCCCATGGGGATTTCGTGGGGCCCGCGTTCAAGGATTGTAACCCTGACGTCGTGCAGCTCGAGGCGCTTCTTTCCGGACCCTGGCCGAGGTGGACCCGAATGGCATCCAGATGGGTGCTCTTCGTTCCGATCGCCGCCGCCGGTCTGCTGCTGCTGGTCCGCATCCATCCCATTGCCGAGCCGACCACCTATGGCTGGATCTTTCTCATCGTGCTCGTGCTCACGTTCTTCCTCGGCGCCTACTCGTTCTGTCGCTTTCTGGCGGCCTGGCTGATCCTGAAACGGATTCTCACCCGCCTGTCCCTGCCGCACCCGCCCGAGGGGCTCACGGACGGTCTCGCCAAGCTCGTGGGTTGGAGTCCGATGCGGTCGTTCGGTTGGCAGATCCCGCGCTTCAAGATGTCTGTTCTCATGGCGGATCAGGTCCGCCGCGAACGACGGATCAACGGAGCGATCGGCAGCCAGTTGGATCAGGCTCTTGGCGCAGCGGTCACGGCCTATAAAGACAGGAGCTTCCAGGGAGAGATCGACGCCCGCGAAGGGTTCCGCAAGGCGCTCGACCAGGCCTGCGAGAAGCTGGCGAACCAGGAGAATACCCAGGCGAGCCAAAAGTTCGCCGCCCTTTGGCTGGTCTCCTACATCCGCTACACCTTCGCTCACCTGCGCGGTTGCCTGATCGCGGCCGGCGTCTGCGGATTCCCCCTCCTGGCCGCAGCGTCGACTTACGCGTTCGAGCCGAATGAATTCGTCTCGAACTGGATCTGGGCGATCTTGCTGATCGGCGTTCTCATCACGCTCTGGGTGTTTTTCGCCATGGACCGTGATGAGGTCCTGAGCCTGATCAGCGGAACCGCGCCCGGAAAAGTTCAGCTCGACTGGCACTTCGCGACCAATATCCTCACCTACGGCGTCATCCCCCTGTTGGGGCTGGTCGCCACTCAGTTTCCCCAGTCCGGCCGCTACCTCGTGAGCCTGGTCAATCCACTCCTGCGCGCCGTCGGCGGCGGCGGTTGACTACCGCCACGGCTGTGTTTTCATGGCCGGCGGCTTCGGCTTCATCAGCCGGAACACCGGCAAGAGGCCCATGGTGGCGTCGAAATACGGAGTGTGGTGGTACCACCACTGGAAGCGGGCGAAGGAGTCGGCGGCGAATTTCTCATCCTGGAGAGCGGCCTGCCATTCCGCGGCGATCTGCGGATCCTTGAGCTTTTCGGTCGCCAGACCTTCCAGCACCCGCGGATCGATGTACTCGCGCTGCTCGAAGACGGAGGAGAGGAGCCCCCAGGAGAGGAGCGAATCGACGGCGTCCGGTTCGAGGAGCTGCACGGCCACCTCGAAGTCCGGCTGGTCGGCTGGCACCCAGAGGGCACCGGCGGGGATGGTGCGCTTCTCCGGCGTGCGGGTGACGTCGGCGGTGAGGCGGGTCAGCCCTTGATAGGGAAATTCGGCGAATTTGGGATGCGCGACGCGGATGGTCTCGACGTCCAGCTCGGCCGGCGCGGTGAGCTTCTCGGTGTGCAAATTGTGCCAGCGCAGGCGCTGCTCGATCTGCGGCCAGCCGGGGAGGACGAGATAGCCGCGCGGCCGGGCGAGCGATTTGGCGATCCGCGGCTTGTGCAGCCAGGGCACCTGAATCTCATGGACGTCACCGCGCTTGAAGAGGAGGAGCGGCTTGCCGCTGACCACCGACGTCGTCATCGCTCCGGCATAGACCGGAAAACGGATCGAGTCCGGCTTTGGATCGACCTCGTAGACCAGCGCCACGTCGGACGGCTTGGCGTCCGGCCGGCCGAGCGCGATCTCGGCGGCTTCGGAGTCCGCCACCGCCTTGGTCAGCCCGGCCGGATCGCGCGCCACTTCGCGCAGCAGCGCGAGCAGGAAGCTCCGGTTGCCCAGCACCCTTTGCCGGTACGGCTTGTAGGAGTGCATCTCGACCAGGACCGTCGGCCGGTTGAGCAGCGGGAGGTAGCCCGAGGAGTAGTGCGGCTGGCCGACCCAGGAGTTGAACCCTTTCGCCGGATCGTTGGCGTCTTCGAGATCGACATAGGGACCGATGCCGAAACCGTCCTTGGCGGTCGCCGCGGCGGCGGCCGGCAGGTGGGCGCGCTGCCAGGCGTCGATGGGAGCGGGGACCTGCGGCGCTTCGGCGATCGTCCAGGTCACCGTCCAGTCCATGTCCACGCCGTCAGTCGTGTGGTCGTCCACGTGCAGGTGCGGCCGCCAGGTGGTGATCAGGGAGACCAGCGCCCGCGACTCCTCCGCGGCGAGCTTGATGAAGTCGCGGTTCAGATCGAGGCCGTTGCTGGTGGCGCGGAAGCCCATGCCGGCGCGCGGGCCGTTCTGGTTCGGCCGGTTGTACGGCGACACGCGCTCGTGGCCGTCGACGTTGTAGATCGGGATGACCAGCAGGGTCATGGCGTCCAGGATCTCGCGGTGGCGGCCGAGCGCTAGATCGCGGAGGATCATCAGGCTGGCGTCCTTCCCTTCGATCTCGCCGGCGTGAATGCCGTTCTGGATCATCACCACCGGCTTGCCCGCCTCGCGCGCCTTCTCGGCGGTGAAGGCGTGGTCCTTCGACACCACCACGAACGGCATCGGCCGGCCCTGATCGGAGGTGCCGTAGAAGCCGAGGTACATCTCGGGGAGCCGGGTCTGGAGCTTGCGGAGGAAGGCCAGCGTCTCGTCGTAGCTCGGCGTCGAGTCGAAGCCTGACACCTCGGCGGGTGTGAGCCACTCTTTGGGGATGTCCGGTTCCTGGGCGGTGAGCCGGCTCAGGGGGAGGAGAAGGGAGACAACAAGGAGCGCGCGGCAGCGGAGATTCATGGCAAGGACCCTCCAGGTCGGCAGACTGTAGCAGAGTCGCATGCCGGAACCCAGTAGGCCCAAACATTGGTTCTCCTCTGTGGTCGCTCGCGGTCATTTGTCGGCAAGGGCCGTAGATCTATGACAATTTGTCTTTGGTGGCTTTGATATTATAGCATCTACCCTAATCTTAGCGATCCAATCGCGGAGGTAAGATATGAAAAGCGCAGAGATAAACGCCGACAGCGAGTTTCAGGAGTACGTGCGTACCTTGGGAGCGTCGTCGAGCAGAGTGCGAATCGTTATGCTTGCAGTCGCTGTTGCTAGTGTTGCAGCCCTAGCCACTCTCTGGGGAGAGCAGGACGACGGTTGGGCCAGCGGTCGACTGAAAAAGGCAACAGAATATAGGAAAATAGCAAACGATTGTAAGTTGTGGGATAGCTATAATTTGAGGCGCGCGAAGAGCTGTTGGCACGAGATTCAGGGAGTAGGCTTTCAGATTTCCGAGGCAGAAAAAAACAATATCGTCCGGAATTTCGGCTTTGTCAGTCCACGATGCGTTAACGCTTGCGATGCAGCGGGGTGGATTGCAAGTTATGGGATATATAACGATGGCGCCGCGCGTGAATTCTCCGAGAAGCAGCACGAATCATTTGTTGAAAATGTTCTTTATGTCAAAATGCCGGTGCTCGGTCTGACATTCGATATCAATGATTTGGGGCTTATTACGGGCGTTGCATTTCTCGTTTTGATGTTGGCTATGTTTTATTGTACTCACCGTGCGCATGAGAATCTATACCTTGCGATGTGGAAGGTGAGGAATGTGAGTCGCGAAGGGCCCCTTAATGATCCTGGAAGTCCAGCAAATCTCTTGTATCATGGCCTGGCTATGGAGCAGGTGTTTACGGTTCCTCCAACGCTGGCTCGCTGGAATGATTCAAAGCTATTTAGAAAAGCTAGCTATACGTTGTTTATTCTTCCTGCCGTGGTTCAATTTTTAGTCTTGAGAGGTGATTGGTCGTCGGCGGACTTGGCTTCTCTCTTCAGCGAAGGGCAAACGACCAAATCTTTGGTGGGACAAATTATTCTACTTGTATCTGTGGCGACGCTCGGCCTACTTTGTTGTGCGCACGTCAGTGCCGACGATAAGGAATGGTCCGCGACGTTTTTTTTTATTAATCCGATCTATCGTATGAAGTTGAAGCCTAAGTGGCGTTATTGGGTAAGGCTGGCTAGGCATTCTGTCCCTGGCTGGGGACTCGTGGGTAAAAAAGGCGCTGACGGAGCATTGACTCTGTTCTTTTCTGACACGGTCAGGGATAGGGTATGGCAGCTTGAACATTTCGATACTCTTGGGCATGTGCGTTTATCTCTTTGCCGAAAGAGCAGGTCATACGCGCTTCACCTTGACAGCTGCGAAAGGCTTAGAGGGAGTCATCGGCCGCGGAGCGGGCGCGACACTAGTCATCAGCCTTGGATTCAAGGGGATGGCGACCTAAGGCTCAATCTACAAGTGAATCCTGACGCTCATTACTATGTTGAGGATTCCATCGGTAACCAGTACTTCGTGCTGCGAGATAAAATAGAAAAGAGAAGTAGCCGTGGTGACTTGATCTGGGCCTTGGGTGGACTCAGATATCAAGCGGATGATGGTAAGGATGGCTGTGTCGGTTTTGCGAGAATTCGAGCGGCTGTATTAGACGCGAATGGAGGTCTGGTTGTAACTGATGGGGCTTGGGTCAGGCGAATCAGCCCAGAAGGAAAGGTTGTCACGCTTGGGGGGAAGCCACTGGGCAAAATACCACGACCAGAACGCCCCTCGGTTCTTGGCATCGGAATTGCCGGTGAAGACCTGATTGTGTGCGACTACTCTCTTCGACGGTTGCATAGGATTTCAGAGAATGGCTTGGTGAGCGATTTTTACTCGAGTGCTCCGGGGTGGGCTCCCTCTGGAGTCTGGGTTGATGGTGGTTCAGTATTTGTACTTGAGTATAGAGTGGATACTCTGCTGAGACTCGTGAGCAAGGTCATTGGCAGTTATCTAAGGTTACGTAAACTGAATCTCTCCAATCCGGATGAAGGGCAGGAAGTTTTTGGGCTATCCTTAATTAGGGCGAGACGTGCGGAGTCGAAACGAAATGGTATCGTCTTGGGGAGCGCCAAGCCGTCAGCGACTTCGTCCGTGGAGAAGGGCGTCGATCCCCCGCTCGCCGATCGGCAATGACGGAGCGGGGAAGCCGTCAGCAGGGAAAGCAAGAGATGAAGCAGGGCAGGCTTCCGGTAGGATGGGATGAGGACCGGGTTCGACGGGTTCTTGCCCACTATGAGGAACAGTCGGAAGAGGACGCAGTCGCGGAAGATGAAAAGGCTTTCGAAAATCAGACCCAGAAGGTGATTGAGATCCCCGCGGAGCTCGTCCCCGCTGTGCGGGAGCGGCTCGCGAATACCGTTTAGCTTGATCAGAGTCTCTCCCTCCTTCCCCGGCAGTCGCAGCAAGGCTGGCACGAGCGATGCATAAGCGGCTTGCGGGCGTGCGGACCTGCCCACTTCCATGCATTCGGGATGAGAGGAGACCTCCATGAAGATCCATGGACCGTGCTGTGGTCGAGCGTTTTTCCTCCTGACTCTTCTGACTCTGATGTCCACTGCTGCCCGGGCAGCAACACCGCCGGCCGGGAGTGTGAGCGACTCGGCTCCGGCGACTTGGAGCGGCGGAGGGGGCACTCCGACCGCCACCTCCGGCTGTAGTGGTCCATCGAACCCGTCCTGCGACAACTACCGGCTCACCATCGTTCCACCGTCCTACGCGTTCGACGTCCAGATCACCCTCACGCCGCAGGCCACCGACGACTACGACCTCGAGGTCTACGGACCCGACGGACAGATCGCGGGGAGCTCTGGCAACAACGCCGGTGCCGCGGAGCTGGTGGTGCTGCACAACCCGGCAGCCGGCAGCTATACCGTGAGCGCTTCGAACTTCGCGGCGCTCTCGACCTATACCGCGTCGGCCAGGATCGTGCGAGCGCCGGCCCCGCCGCCGCCTCCTCCGCCGTCGACCGAGGTGCCGCCCACCTACGTCAACTACGTTCCGCCGGACGGATTGGGCACGCAGGCCGGTGAGCCCAGTCTCGGCGTCAACGAGCGGACCGGCGCGGTGATGTTCATCGCCGACACCCAGACTCTCAGGGCGACCTTCGACCAGTGCACCTCGCCGGCCGCGGCCGTCTGGACTGACCAGAGCTTCCTCACCACCAGCCAGATCACCCTCGATCCGATCCTGTTCACCGACCAGGCGCTCGGCCGGACCTTCGTCTCCCAGCTCCTCGGCAAGGCGAGCGCCGTGGCGTTCAGCGACAACGACGGCACGAGCTGGACGCCGAGCCAGGGCTCCGGCATCAACTCCGGCGTCGACCACCAGACGATCGGCGGCGGTCCGTTCCCCGCGAACGGCCTGCTGCGCCCGCTGACCAGCTATCCGAACGCCGTCTACTACTGCTCGCAGGACATCGCCTACGCCAGTTGCGCGGTCAGTCTCACCGGCGGCCTCACCTTCGGGCCGGCGGTGCCGATGTACACCCTGGCGCAGTGCAGCGGCATCCACGGCCACATCAAGGTCGCGCCGGACGGCACCGCCTATGTACCCAACCGCAACTGCAACGGCCAGCAGGGGGTGGCGGTCTCCAGGGACGCCGGCACCACCTGGACGGTGCACATCATTCCGGGCAGCGTCTCCAGCGAGGCGGACCCCTCCGTCGCGGTGGCCACTGACGGCACCGTCTACGTCGGCTGGTCCGACGGCGGCAGCCATCCCCTGGTCGCCGTCTCCTACGATCAGGGGTCGACCTGGACCAACATCACCGACGTCGGGACGACCGCGCAAGGCCTGCCGCAGAGCCTCGAGAACGTCGCCTTCCCGGCGATGGTGGCGGGGGACGGCGACCGCGCGGCGCTGGCCTTCCTGGGCACGCCGACGCCAGGGGACGGCTCGGGAGAAGATCCCAACTTTCCAGCCGAGTGGCATCTCTACATCGCCCACACCTATGACGGCGGCCGCTCCTGGGTGACCGTCGACGCCACGCCGAACGATCCGGTGCAGCGCGGCACCATCTGCCAGGCGGGCACCACCTGCGGCAGCACGCGCAATCTGCTCGACTTCATCGGTGCCACCCTCGACAAGGAGGGCCGCGTGCTGGTGGCCTACGCCGACGGCTGCGTCGGTGGCTGCGTGAACGGGGGAGCCAACAGCTTCACCTCGCTCGCGACGGTCGCGCGGGAGAACACCGGCAAGCGTCTCTACGCCGCCTCCGATCTGGCGGCCCAGAGCGGTCCTCCGGAGACTCCGCTGGTGACCGGCGTCCGCGACGGCAAGGTGCAGCTCACCTGGCCGACGCCGGACGACCACGGCTCGCCGATCACCGCCTACCGCGTCTATCGCCGGTCGAAAGCCCAGCCGTACACGCGGCTGGCCGAGCTCTCTCCCACGTCGCTCAGCTTCACCGACTTCTATGCCGATGCGGACGTCAACTACTACTACGTGACGGCGGTGAACCAGAGCGGCGAGAGCCGGGTGTGCAGCGAGATCCTGCCCGCCGTGCCGCGGTCCGGGCCAGCGGTCGACACCTGCGTGCCGCCCGGCCGGACGGTGATCACCGATCCGGTGGGGGACACCCCGGTCGAGTCGATGGACGTCCAATCGCTCGCCCTCGCCGAGCCCTCCTTCGGGGACGGCTCGCACAAGCTGGTCTTCACCCTGAAGGTCAAGGACCTGGAGACCACGGTGCCCGGCAACGCCTGGATGATCCTGTGGAACCGCCCGCTGCCGGACGCCACCTACGACCGCGACTACGTGGCGCTGCGGGTCACCGGCATCGGCACCGTCGCCTACAAATACGGCAAGCTCTCACCGCCGAACGTCAACCAGGCGACCGACCTGGGCGACGCCGACGCCGGCAGCGTCTCAGCCGACGGCACGGTCACCATCACCGTCGACACCGCGAAGATCGACAACGTGCAGACCGGGCAGGACCTCGCCGGCCTGGAGGTGCGGTCGTTCGCGGCGCACGCCAGCGGCCTGCCCTCCAGCCAGACCACGTCGGTGGACCACACCTCCGTCGCGGCCTACACCCTGGTGGGCAACGCGGGCTGCGCCAACAACCCGCCGCTGGCCACTGCCGACACCGCCGCGACCTCGGCCGGAGCGCCAGTGACGGTCGCCGTCCTCGCCAACGACAGAGACCCGGACGGCGATCCGCTGCGCATCGTCTCCCTGACCGCGCCGGCGCACGGCACCGTTCTCGCCACCCGCAACGGCCAGATCACCTACACGCCGCGACAGGGCTATCGCGGCCTGGACACCTTCACCTACACCGCGGGCGACGGCCAGGGGCACACCGCTATGGGCCGGGTGACCGTGACGGTTCACTGAGCGGGCTTAAGGATGCTGGGGGCGCTCGGATAGGTCCCCAGCAAGCGGATCTCGGTGGTGTGCTCGCGGGCTTCGTCGAGGGCGCTGCGGATGGGGTCCTCGGCGGCGTGCCCTTCGACATCGAGGTAGAAGCGGTACTGCCAGGGCGTCGAGGGGACCGGCCGCGATTCGATCTTCGTCAGGTTGATGCCGCGCCGGCTGAGCAGGCCGAGCAGCTCGGCGAGGGTGCCCGGGCGGTGCCCCAGGACGATGAGGAGCGAGGTCTTGGCCGGCGTGCCGGACGGGCAGGGCACCGGGTGCGGTGACAGCTCCACGAAGCGCGTGTAGTTCCCTTCCTGCGACTGGATGCTCCGGCGCAGCACCTCCAGCCCGAAGAGCGCTCCGGCCGCTTCGCTGGCGATGGCGGCCACGGTGCGGTCGCCGCTGTCCCGCACCTTGCGCGCCGCGCCGGCGGTGTCGAACTCGGTGCGCGCCCGCATCCACGGCACGCTGTGCAGGAAGTCCTCGCACTGGTGCAGCGCCTGCGGATGCGAGATCACGGTTCGCAGATCCTCGATCCGCGTGCCCGGCAGCGCCACCAGGCAGTGCTCGATGCGGCTCACCTCTTCCGCCGTGATGGTGAGGCCGCCCTCGGCCAGCAGGTCGTAGGTCTCATTGATGCTCCCCGCGGTGGTGTTCTCGATCGGCAGCAGGGCGAGGTCCGCCGTGCCCTCGCGGACGGCCCGGGCGGCGGCGCGGAAGGTCTCGCACCCTTCGAGCAGCACGCCCTCCGGCGTGCCGGCGTAGCGCCGCTGCGCGGTGAGATGGCTGTACGAGCCTTCGACGCCCTGGTAGGTGACGCGCAGGGGCGCGGTGGCGAGCGAACGGACGTGCGCCCGCTGGTGCGCCACCGACATCTCCAGGATCACCCGGTAGAGGCGCTCGACCTCGTGCGCGTCCAGCCCCTGCTCGACGGCGGCATGGCGGACCCGCTGTAGCACCAGCTCCTCGCGCGGCGGATCGCGGAACGGCACCGCGGCGTCGAGCTTGGCGCCCACCACCTCCTCGACGAGCGACATGCGCTGCCGGATGCTGGCCAGGATTTCGCGGTCCACCGCTTCGATGGACTCGCGGAGCGTCTGCAGGTCGCGGGTTGCCGTCATCAATCGAGTATAGAGGAGCCGCCCCTGTGGCAAGATAACGGCGCTCGCTGACCCGAGGAGGTTCTACTGATGCCACGCGCCGCCTGGTCGTTCGTCGTCATCCTGCTCTTGACCGCGGGGGCTCTCTCCGCCGCCGAGCCGCCCGCCAGGCCGGAGCCGCTGCACCGGGTGGCCGTCCGCGCCGGCCGCCTGATCGACGGCAGCGGCGGGCCGCCGGTGCGCGACGCGGTCATCCTCATCGAAGGTGACCGCATCACGGCGGTCGGCCCCGGGCTCGCCATCCCGGCCGGCGCCGAGGTGATCGACCTGTCGCATGCGACCGTGCTGCCGGGGCTGATCGACTGCCACACGCACATCACCAGCCAGTCCGGCGACTACCTGAACGACCTCTTCCGGCGCAGCCCGATCGACATCGCCGTCACCGCCCACGTCTACGCCCGGCGCACCCTCGAAGCGGGGTTCACCACCGTGCGCGACGTCGGGGCGAGCGAATTCATCGACGTGGCGTTGCGCAACGCCATCAACCGCGGCGACGTGGTGGGGCCGCGCATGCTGGTGGCGACCCTCACCGTCGGCGCGACCGGCGGCCACAACGATCTCTCCGGATTCTCGCCCTATCTCAAATTCGACCATTTTTCGGGCGTCGCCGACGGTCCGGAGGAGATCCGCAAGCTCATCCGCTTCGAGGTGAAAAACGGCGCCGACTGGATCAAGGTCATGGCCACCGCGGGCGTGCTCTCTGAGGACGAGACGGTGGGCGGGCCGGAGTACTCGCAGGAGGAGATGAACGCCGTCGTCCAGGAGGCCGCGATGTGGGGCAAGAAGGTCGCCGCCCACGCGCACGGCGCCGAAGGGATCAAGCGCGCCGCGCGCGCCGGCGTCGCCTCGATCGAGCACGGCGGCATGATCGACGAAGAGGGCGTCCGCCTGCTTAAGGAGAAGGGCATCTACCTCGTCCCCGACATCTACACCGACGAGTACATCCTGGCCGAGGCCGGCACGCTGGGACTGCCGCAGAAGATGGTGGACAAGGAGAAGGAGCTGCGCAAAAACCAGTTGACCAACTGGAAGCGCGCCATCGCCGCCGGGGTGAAGCTCGCCTTCGGCACCGACGCCGGGGTCTACCCGCACGGCCAGAACGCGAAGCAGTTCCACTCCCTGCTCGCCCTCGGCCTCACCCCGATGCAGGTCATCCAGATGGCCACCGCCAATGCCGCCGATCTCCTGGGCTGGAAAGACCGCGTCGGCGCCGTCGCTCCCGGCCGTTTCGCCGATCTGATCGCGGTGGACGGCGATCCGCTGGCCGACGTGACCGAGCTCGAACGGGTACGCTTCGTCATGAAAGCGGGCGCGGTGGCCAGATGGGAGGCCAGGAAGTAGGCCGCAGCCGGCCGGCCGTGGCAGAATAGATGCTTCTAATTCTGGAAACCTTGGATTCGCTACCTCGTGCACATCGCGCAACGCTTCATCTTTTGGGCTCGCCCCGACAAGTCCGCCGCCAGGATCGGCCGCGAGGGGGAGCTGCTCGCCGCCAAGGTCCGCCTCTGGTGCGCCGGCGCGGCTGCGTTCCTGACGGCGGCGAACATCCTCACGCAGCCCGGGGACTTCGAGCCCTGGCTGGGCTTGACCGGGGCGCTGCTGACCGCGCTGGTCAGCGTCGCCGTCAAGCAGGCGGCCCTCCAGCCGTTGCCGCCGCGATGGCTGGGGGCCTTTTCCTGCATCCTCGACGTCAGCATCGTGAGCGCTCTCCACGCCGGCATGATCGCCGGGGGCCAGCCGCTCGCCGCGGTGGCCGGCCGGACGATCTTCTGTTTCTACATCCTCGCCCTGACCTTTACCTGCCTGCGCCAGGACATCCGGTTGTGCCTGCTCTCCGGGATCACCGCGATCACCCAATACTCCCTCCTCCTCGCGTGGTTCGTGCACCTCACCCACACCCAAGCGGCTGCGCTCTCCAGCCCCACCTATGGCACCTTCCTGTGGAACAACCAGGTCTTCCGCCTGGTGATCCTCGCCATCGCCACCGGGATCAACATCGTCATCGTCAACCAGAGCCGCGGCCAGCGGGAGGAGAAGGTGCGCGCCGAGGAAGCGAGCCAGGCGAAGAGCGAGTTCCTGGCCAACATGAGCCATGAGATCCGCACGCCCTTGAACGCGGTCCTCGGCATGACGAGCCTGCTGCTCGACACCCCCCTGTCTCCGGAGCAGCGCGAATTCGTGGAGACCGCCCGGCACAGCGGCGGCGCCCTGCTCGCGGTGATCAACGACATTCTGGACTTCTCCAAGATCGAGGCCGGGCAGCTCAACGTCGAAGCGGTGCCGTTCGTCCTGCGGGAGTGCTTGTCGGAGGCGGTGGAGATCCTGACCGCGAAGGCGGCAGGCCAGGGCCTGGAGCTGCGCTGCCGGGTCGCCGGCAACGTGCCCGCGGCGGTGGAGGGCGATCCGGCCCGGCTGCGCCAGATCCTGGTCAACCTGTTGGACAACGCGATCAAGTTCACGCCGCACGGAGAGGTGCGCCTGGAGGTCGTCGCCGGCCTGGAGACGGGCGGTCTTCGAGAGCTGATGATCGCCGTGCACGATACCGGGATCGGCATTCCGGCCGACCGCATGAACCGGCTGTTCCAGCCCTTCGGCCAGGCCGACTCGTCGATGTCGCGCCTTTATGGCGGCAGCGGCCTGGGGTTGGTGATCAGCCGGCGCCTCGCCGAGCGGATGGGGGGCCGCATGTGGGTGGAGAGCGAGGCGGGGCGCGGCTCGTCGTTCTACTTCACCATCCGCTGCCGGACCGTGGACATCCCGCCGCCGATCGTAGGCGACGGGCTGGTGAGCGAGCCGCCGGCGAGGCCCTTCGTCTCCCTGCGCATCCTCCTGGCGGAAGACAATTCGGCCAACCAGAAAGTGGCGACGCTCATGCTCGGCCGGCTGGGGCACCGCGCCGACGTGGCGGGCAACGGTCTCGAAGCGCTGGCCGCGCTGCGCCGGCAACGCTATGACGTGGTGCTGATGGACCTTCAGATGCCGGACATGGACGGTCTGGAGGCCGCGCGGCGCATCCGCTCCGAGATCCCCAAGGACGATCAGCCGTGGATCGTCGCGATGACCGCGAGCGTGATGCTGGATCAGCAGCAGGCCTGCCGCGCCGCCGGCATGGACGACTTCGTCGCCAAGCCGGTCAGCCTGGTGCACCTGAGCGCCGCCTTGCAGCGGGTGCACGGAGGCGCCGCGGAGCCTGAAGAGCCGCCGGAGGCTCCCCTCCTCGACAGCGCCTCCCGGCTCGACCTGGAGCGCCTCGACAACCTGCGGCAGTTGGGCGAGATGACCGGCACGCCGCTCGTCCGCAACATCGTGGACAGCTTCCTGGTGGAGATACCTGCCCGGCTGGAACGGCTGCGCCAGGCCCTCGCCGAGCAGGACGCGCCGGCCCTGACCTTCGTGGCCCACACGCTCAAGGGGAGCAGCGGCCAGGTCGGCGCCCTTCGGATCACCGCGTTGAGCGCCGAGCTGGAGCAGAGCGGCCGCAGCGGCGACTTCGCGCCGGTGGAGCAGCTTCTCGCCGAGCTCGCCCTCGAGGCCGACCGGGTCGCACCGCTGCTGCGGGCCCAGAGGGGAGACGGCTGAGACGGCGTTTCAGGGGCGCCGCGCCACCTGGAACGGGATCTCGGTGGGCGGGCTGGCCGGGGGTCCGGTGAGGAGCAGGCGGTAGGGGCCGGGAGGGAGGAGATCCGAATACACGGCGAGGACAAGGGTGTCGTTGGCGGTCGGGCGAAGCCCTTCGCCCTGCCAGACCGTGCGGCCGCGGGCGTCGACCAGGGTGGCCTGGTAGCTCGCCGCCGGGGAGTCGGGCAGATCGATGGAGAGCACGATCCACTCCGGCGTGCGCCCGACGAGCACCTGGTTGGCGCTTCCCTCCCCGCGCACCAGGCCGAGCGAATAGAGGGCGGTATTCACCTGCGGCCGGGTGAGCGCCGCCAGGCGCCGGGCGAGATCCTCGCCGCGCGCCTGGGCCGCGGCCAGCTCCTGCTCGAGCGACTTCTCCCGCGCGGCCGGCCGGCCGGGCTCGGCGGTGATCTGGGCGGGCGGTGTGGGCGTGGCGGCCGGCGTGGGGTGTGCCGCCGTGGCGCGCGCCGCGGCCAGCTCCCGGCGCAGCTTCCCTTGCTCGATCAACAACCAGCCGGGCAGTGCGAGGAGGAACAGCAGCGCGGCGACGAGCCCGAGGCCCGCTGCCCGGCGGTGCCCGGCCAGCCAGGCGAGCAGCCAGGCGAGGAGGCCGAGCCGCGCCGCCTGGGCGGTGTCCTCGGCCGCCAGGGCCTGGAGGGACGTCCGCAGATCGTCAGCCCAGGCGACCCTCTCCCGGCACTCCCGGCACTCGATGAGGTGCTCCTCGAAGCGCTCCTCGTCCTCCGGTCCCAACTGGCCGGCGGCGTAGAGCGCGGCGATGTTCTGCTCTTCGATGAGTTGGTGATCCATGGCGTCACGAAGCTCCCGCGGCACCGGCGACGGCGCTCTCAAAGAGGGTTCGGTAGCGGCGGCGGGCGCGGAAGAGGACGACGTTGAACTCCGCGCTGCTCAAGCCGAGATCCTGCCGGATGCTCTCCTTGTCCTCCTCGCGGAGGTAGAAGCGCAAGAGGATCTGGCGGTCCCGCTCGACCGACAGCTCGGCGAGGAGGCGGCGGACGATCTCGATCTTCTCCTGCTGGAGCAGGGCCCCCAACTGTCCGGCCGCCGGATCGGGTGGTTCCCAGGTGGTCTCGATCGGTGTCTCCCTCTCCGTCCGCTGTGCCGCGCGCCGATAGTGGTAGGTGCTCAGGTTCTTGGCCAGACTGCGCAGGAAGCCGGGCAGGCGGTCCGGCTCCCTCACCTCGCCGTGCCGGATCTTCTCGATCGCGAGCCGGAAGGTCTCCTGGAAGAGGTCGTCCGCCGCATCGCGGTCCCGGGTCCAGCGCCGGAGCAGAAACGTGACGCCTTCGCCGTAAAGCTCGACCAGCTCCGCCTCGGCCCGGCTGTCCCCCGCCTGGATGCGGCGAACCAGATCGCCCGGCGCCACCGCCGATTCCATCAGCGGCCTCCGTCTCTTGGAGAGTGATCCGGCAGGGCAGGAAATTGCATCGGGGTCCGATCATAGCGCCGTCCTCGCGAACGGTGTAGGATCAGCTTCGCTAGGGGAGCCGCAAGGCTGAGAGTCCTTCGGGGACGACCCTCACGACCTGATCTGGGTAATGCCAGCGAAGGGAAGCGTTCCCGAGACTTGAGCGAAGCCGCGTCCCCCCGGATGCGGCTTTTCTTTTACCTTCAGGAGACTCCGATGATCGAGCCCACCCCCACTCCAATCCTTTCCGGCGACGACGCCCGCGTCTCAGACATTACGCGCGATCCGTTTCCGGCTTCGACCAGGATCTACGTCGAAGGGAGCCGGCCGGACGTGCGGGTGCCGATGCGTGAGATCCGCGTCTCCCCGACCCAAACGCATGCCGGGCTGACGGTCCAGAATCCCGCCGTCACCCTTTACGACACGTCCGGGCCGTACACCGATCCGACCGCCGAGATCGACCTGCGCCGCGGGCTGCCGCCGCTGCGCCGTCCCTGGGTGCTGGAGCGCGGTGGCGTCGACGAGCTGCCGGCGGTCTCCTCCGAGTACGGCCGCCGCCGCGCCGCCGATCCGAAGCTCGCGCCGATCCGCTTCCCAAGCCCGCGCAATCCGCTGTGCGCCGGCTCGGGCGGAAATGTCAGCCAGATGCACTACGCCCGGCAGGGGATCGTGACCCCGGAGATGGAGTACATCGCCATCCGCGAGAACCAGCGCCGCGAGCAGGCCCGTGAAGCCGCTAATGGCCGGGCCTGGGGTGGTGGAGTCGCGCAGCACCCCGGGCAACCGTGGGGGGCCGCCATTCCACCGGTCATCACCCCCGAATTCGTCCGCGACGAGGTGGCCCGTGGCCGGGCGATCATCCCCGCCAACATCAACCACCCGGAGAGCGAGCCGATGATCATCGGCCGCAATTTCCTGGTGAAGATCAACGCCAACATCGGCAACTCGGCGGTCACCTCCTCGATCGAGGAGGAGGTGGAGAAGCTCATCTGGGCCATCCGCTGGGGCGCCGATACGGTGATGGATCTTTCGACGGGGAAGAACATCCACGAGACGCGCGAGTGGATCCTGCGCAACTCGCCGGTTCCCATCGGCACCGTGCCGATCTACCAGGCGCTCGAAAAGGTCGACGGCAAGGCCGAGGATCTCACCTGGGAGATCTACCGCGACACCCTGATCGAGCAGGCCGAGCAGGGGGTGGACTACTTCACCATCCACGCCGGCGTGCGCCTCGCCTGGGTGCCGCTCACCGCCCACCGCATGACCGGCATCGTCTCGCGCGGCGGCTCCATCCACGCCAAGTGGTGCCTGGCGCACCATCGCGAGAGCTTCGTCTACGAGCACTTCGAAGAGATCTGCGAGATCATGAAGGCCTACGACGTCTCCTTCAGCCTGGGCGACGGCCTGCGCCCCGGCTCTATCGCCGACGCCAACGACGCCGCCCAGTTCGCCGAGCTCGAGACCCTGGGCGAGCTGACTCAGATC
>Ga0134124_10000095_pt1 | contig 85662 bp, 33 predicted proteins | sample KB304_FD_96880 | JGI IMG/M metagenome (GOLD analysis project Ga0134124, IMG submission 96880) | Terrestrial soil microbial communities without Nitrogen fertilizer from Kellogg Biological Station, Michigan, USA - KB3-0-4 | ecosystem: Environmental > Terrestrial > Soil > Unclassified ...
CAAGGCGCCGGGCTTCGGCGACCGCCGCAAGGCCATGCTGGAGGACATCGCCACCCTGACCGGCGGCAAGGTGATCACCGACGACCTCGGCATCAAGCTCGAGAACGTCCAGTGGGCCGACCTCGGCGAGGCCAAGAAGGTCGTCCTCACCAAGGACGAGACCACCATCGTCACCGACTCGGACGACGCCAAGCGCCGTGAGACGATCGCCGGCCGCGTCAAGCAGATCCGCAACCAGGTCGAGGAGACCACCTCGGACTACGACCGCGAGAAGCTGCAGGAGCGGTTGGCCAAGCTGGTCGGCGGTGTCGCGGTGATCAAGGTCGGTGCCGCGACCGAGACCGAGATGAAGGAGAAGAAGGCCCGCGTCGAAGACGCCATGCACGCCACCAAGGCGGCCGTCGAAGAGGGCATCGTCCCCGGCGGCGGCGTGGCCCTGCTGCGCGCCATCAAGGCGGTTGACGCCGTGACGGCCGAGGGTGACGTCCGCGTGGGTGTCAACATCGTCCGCCGCGCGCTCGAAGAGCCGGCCCGCCAGATCGCCGGCAACGCCGGTGAGGAGGGCTCGGTGGTCGTCAAGCAGCTCCTGTCGAGCAACGGCACGAGCGGCTTCAACGCCGCCACGGGCAAGTACGAGGACCTCGTCGCGGCGGGTGTCATCGATCCGGCCAAGGTGACCAAGACGGCGCTGATCAACGCCGCCTCGATCGCCGGCCTGATGCTGACCACCGAAGCGCTGGTCTGCGAGATCAAGGAGAAGGACGACAACAAGGGCGGCGGCGCCGGCGGCGGCATGCCCGGCGGCGGCATGGGCGGCATGTACTAAACCGCACTCGCCGGGCGGGCCTCCCGCCCGGCTGTTCGAATATGAGGTTCATGAAAGGGCCGGCCCGGCAACGGGCCGGCCGTTTGTTTTTTTGGGTCAACGGCGCGTGAATTGCTGCGCCTTCCCCCGAATGCCGCCACTCCCGGCGGCGGGAGGATCTCATGCGATTCCTTGAACGCTTCACCGAACCCATCTACGCGATTTTCCGCATCGTCTTCGGCCTGTTGTTCGCCTCGCACGGCGCGATGAAGGTCTTCGGGATCCTCGGCGGGCCGAAGGCGTCGGCTCCGCTGATCCTGGCGGCGGGATGGATTGAGCTGGTGACCGGTATCCTGATCACCGTCGGCCTGTTCACCGGCATCGCCGCGTTCATCGCCAGCGGCGAGATGGCCGTCGCCTATTTCATGGCGCATGCGCCGCAGGGCTTCTGGCCGGTCGTCAACAAGGGGGAGGCCGCGGTGCTCTACTGCTTCGCCTTCCTCTATATGGCAGCCCGCGGCTCCGGACTGTGGAGCGTCGACAGCGTGCGGGTGAAGGGGCTGTCCAGAGTCCGCCGGTGACCTAGACCCGTCGCTTGAACCGCCGGATCTTGGCGCTCTCGGTCTCCTTGGGGAGATCCGCGAAGCTGTCGAGGTCGCTCTTGATCTCTTCGCGCTGCAACCGGGCGAGACGGCGCGCGGCGAGGGCGAGACCCATCTGGCGCATGCCGAGGACGATGAGGAATTCCAGCACGATGAGCGCGATGCCGAGATTGATGTTGCCGGTCACCGCGACCACCAGGGCCATGGCGCCGAAGGAGACGACGAGCAGGTAGATCATCGTCACGATCCGCGAGCGGGCGCCGCCGAAGTGCGACAGCAGGTGATGCAGGTGCTGGCGGTCGGCGTGGAACATGCGGAGGAACCGGCCGGTCATCGGACCCTTCGGCCGGTCGAGGAAGCGCACCGCCATCACCAGCAGGGTGTCCATCACCGGCACGCCCAGGGCGAGGATCGGCACCAGGATTGCCACCGCCGCGGGCGCCTTGAGCGACGAGTGGACGGTGGCCGCCGCGAGCAGGAAGCCCAGCGACAGCGAGCCCGAATCTCCCATGAAGATCTTCGCCGGCTCCCAGTTGTGGCGCAGGAAGCCGATGCACGATCCCGCCGTCGCCGCCATCAGCAGCACGGTTCCGGTATTGCCTTGCAGGACGGCGTAGGCAAGCAGGCTGGTGGAGATGATCGCCACCACGCCGCCGGCCAGGCCGTCGAGGCCGTCGATGAGGTTGATGGCATTGGTCACCCCGACGATCCAGACGACCGAGAGGATGCCGCCGAGCCAGCCGAGCCGCACTTCGCCGACGATCGGCAGGCGCAGCACCTCGAAGGCCCAACCGATCCGCACCAACAGCCAGGCCGCGGCGAGCTGCACCAGGAACTTCTTGGCCGCCGAAACGCCGATCAGGTCGTCGATCACACCGATCAGGAAGACCAGGCCGGTGCCGACCGCCAGGGCCACCATCTCGCTGCGGTGCATCCCCTGCCACTCTCCCCAGCGCGTCAGGGCGGTCAGCGCGGCGCCCAGGCCGAGGCCGGTCATGATGGCGATGCCGCCCAGCCGTGGCACCGCGCCCGCCTGATGTTTACGGCTGTCCGGATGGTCGAGGGCGCGCAGGGCGAGCGCGAGACGTGTCACGGGGGGCACCATGACGTTGGTGAGCAGAGCGGCGATCACCGCCGCGCCCAGAGCATAAAAAAGAATGTTGTCCATACAACGCCGCTCTCCAACGCGGCCAAAGCCCCTATCCGGCGAGGCTTACCGATCCGTGGGTCTACTTTGATAGTACGGCAAAGTGGATTCAGAAGGAAATTTTGTCCAGATTATTAAGACCGTCAGATCTCTTCGAGCGCCCGGGCCACGCCGTCGGGGTCTCCGGTGCCGACACGCCGGTAGCGCTCCGCCGGCAGCCCTTCGGCGCAGAGGAGGTGGACGTCCGACTGCTCGCTGCCCACGAAGAGCACGCGGCGGCCGGAGCGGATCGAGGCGTGGACCTTCGACGGCAGGACGTAGCCGACGAATTCGTCGCGCAGGGTGATGAGGTGTGCGTCGGGGGTGACCAGCAGGCGGGGCAGCAGGTCGAGGGGCACCGGCCGGCTGCGGTGGACGGGCAGGCCCTCCTGGCGGAGGATCTCCTCCACCCGGTCCGCCTTGGCGCCGGTCGCGTTGAGCCAGAGGGCCACGCGGCCGGACCCTTCACGGTGATGGCGGCGGTAGCCTTCGATGAACGTCTCGTGGTCGTGGGCGACGCCGAAGTTTCCTGAATAGAGGAGGATGCGGAAGCCGCGCAGCTCCTCCGGCGGATCGAGCGGCGGCGTGCCGGGGGGGATCTCCACCGGCGACGGATCGCGCTTGAGGACGATGCGGTCCGGCGCGATGCCGATCGCGAGCAGCCGGCGCCGCTGGTCCTCGCCGAGCACCTCGAAGCGGTGGATGCGCCGGCGCAGCGCCACGGTGAGGCGGTGGAAGAGGCGCAGCGGAGCGGGCACGCGGCCGAGCTCGGCCATCAGGCACTCCGGGTGGAAGTCGGTGATGCGGTAGGTGAGCCGCCGCTGGAAGAAGAGGTTCGCCGGCACCAGCAAGTGGATGAGGAACGGCGGGCTGCCGGTGAACAGCACCTCGTCCGCCGCGGCGATGGCGCGGCGCAGGCGCCAGACCAGCGCGAGGTTGGTGCGGAGCGTCCAGAGTGCGCGGCGGCGGAAGTTTGCCTTGTCGTAGACCGTGGTGCGCAGGCGGACGGTGCGGAGCGTTCCGGCGCCCACGGTCTCTTCGGTCTCCTCCACGGGGGAATCGGCCGTCGAGGAGAGGCCGGCGAGAGTCACCTCTTCGCCGGCCGCGGCGCGCTCGCGGGCGAACAGGAGGCTGTACTGGCCGACCGCGCCGAAGTCGGGCGGCAGCCAGTCGCAGAGGTAGACGAGGCGGCGCACGGCGACCCGCGCCGGTCAGCGCTCGGTGAGCATCTCGGCAAGGTAGCCGCTCACCGTTTCGCGCTGCCGGCTGCCGAAGTACCAGTCGATCGTGCGGTGCAGTCCGTCCATGAACTTCATCCGCGGCTCCCAGCCTAGGAGCTCGCGCGCCAGGCGGTTGCTCGCCACCCGGTTGAGCGGCCCAGTCGGCATGTGCGGCAGGAGCTTGATGGTGGCGCTCTGGCCGGTGTAGCGCAGCACCTCGTGGACCGCGTCGATGACCCGGGTGCGCTCCTCGGTGCCGAGGTTGATCGCGGTGCCGTCGTCGATCTTCTCGGCGGCCAGCACCATGCCGCTCACGATGTCGCCGACGTAGGTCCAGTTGCGGATCTGGGTGCCGTCGCCCCACACCTCGAAGGGGTCCTGGCGCACGAAGGCGCGGGCGATCATGGCGATCACGGCGTGGTTCTCGACGCCGCGCTCGCCGTAGACGGTGAAGAAGCGGCAGGAGGCGGCCTTGAGACCGAAGTCGCGGGCGTAGGCCTGGAGCGTCATCTCGGTCATCAGCTTGGCCCAGCCGTACATGTTGTCTGCATCGTACGGCGGTCCCACCATCTCCTCGGTGAGGTAGAGCTCCTTGCTGACGTCCCCCTGGAGGAAGTTGGGATAGACGCAGCCCGAGGAGGCGAAGACGAACTTCCCTACGCCGGCCTCGTGGGCGGCCTTGATCAGCATGCCGTCCATCGCCAGGTTCTGCGAGCAGGCGGCCTGGTGGAGGTCGACATAGCCGCGCCCGCCGTGGATGGCGGCGAGGTGGAAGACGACGTCGACGCCTGCGGTCATGCGCTGCGGCACGCCGGGCGCGAGCAGGTCCTCGCGGTGGAATTCGACGATGCCGGCGTCGATGTGCCCCTGGATGTTGGCCAGCCGGCCGCTGGTCAGATCGTCGACCACCCGGATCTTCCGGGCGCCTTTTTCCACCAGCAGATCGATCAGATGGGAGCTGATGAACGAGGCGCCCCCGGTGACGAGAATGTGTTTCTGGGTCCAATCCATAGCTCGATGCCCTTCTCCGCAGCGATGATCAATCAGTGTACCATCGGCTGCCCATGGGTCCGATGGCGCAATGGGTGGCGAGCCTGCTCGGCCACCGGCACGTGGAGATGGCGATCCTCTGCCTCGGCAGCTTGCTGCGCGGCAGTCGTCATCAGAACGAGCCCCTGGCCCTGCGTCTCCACGACGACGGCACGCTGACCGGGGAGGACCGCGAGCGGCTCGCCTTGGAATTGGGCGAGCCGGTGGTGGTGCCGCGGCCGGAAGCCGACGAGCGGGTGGCGGACGTCCTCGCGGGGCGTCCGGCCCTGGCGGCGTTCCGGCGGGCCAATCCGCTGGCCCTGAAGCTCGTCGACGCCGTGCTGTACGCCGGGGACGAGCTGGCCTACTGCGACACGGACGTCCTCTTCCTGCGGCCCTTCGCCGGCCTGTTTTCCCCCTTGGAAGGCACGGCGACCTTCATGGCCGACCACCAGAACGCCTATTCGGCCCGATCCTGGCACCTGCTCCTGCATCCCCGGCTGCGCCTCGCCCGGCGCGTCAACTCGGGAGTGATCCAGTTTCCCACCGCGGCCTGGGATCCCGATCTCCTGGAGTGGTATCTGGGACGGCCGGAATTCGCCTTCGCGCCGGTCTGGGCCGAGCAGACCGCCTGGGCGCTTCTCGGCGCGGCGGCGGGCTGCCGGCTGTTCGATCCGCGCCAAATCACGATTCCGACGTCCGGGCCGCCGTCCTCCGGACCGATGGAGCCGGTGGCCCTCCACTTCGTCAGTCCGGTGCGCGGGCTGCTGCCGCTGTGGGAGGACCGGGCGGTCCGCGCCGCAGACGGCCGCCCGCCGGTCGCGATCGGCCGCGTGCCGTCCGGGCGCTGCGGTCCTCTCGACCTCGCGGCCGACGAGGTGCGCCGGCGGCTGGCCCGTCTCCGCTGAGCGAGCCGTCACGACTGTCGGTACGCGATCGAATTCTCGCCGTCGAGGCCGACCGAGTAGCCGCGCTCGACCAGGAAGGCGGCGCAGTCGGCGATCTCGCGCCGGCTCAGATGCTTGTGCTCGTAGCCGACGATGGACGCCCGCCGGCCGCCCTGGTGGAACATCTTGATGATCTCGAAGTCGTTGCCCTCGGCGTCGATCTGGAGGAGATCGACCGCGCGCCCGGCGAAGGGGGCCAGAAGGGTGTCGAAGGAGACGCATTCGACCTCTTCGGTCTCGATGAGATCGTCGATGCCCGGGATGACGTCGCGGTGGGCGAGCAGGGTCTCGCGCCGGAACGAGGCGAGCTGGGGCGCCCACGGCGGCAGGCCCGGCACGCCGCCGCGGATCTTGTACAGCGGGCGGCTGCCGTCTGCCGCGGCGACCGCGGCATTGCGCAGGATGAGCTGCGGCTGGTCCCGGTAGTTGGCCGCCAGCGCCGCGAAGGCTTCGGCCTGCGGCTCGAGGAGGATGCCGCGCCACCCGAAGCGCCGGATGAGATCGTGCAGCGGATCGTTGGTGAGGCCGTCGAACGCCCCGACCTGGACGAAGAAGAAGTCGTCCTGCCGAGTTGCAATCAGATGATGCGCGATGACGTGCGCGAGCTGCGGGTGGAGCTCCGCCGCGCGGTTGCGGATCAACGGCGCCGGCAGCCGGCGGATCTGGAGGTTGTACCGGGCCAGGATCTCGCGCAGCGGCTCGACGAGCTTCCGCAAGCTCATGGCGTCACTTCTTGAGCCCGAAGCGGATCAGGAAGAGCGGGCGCAGGATGGAATACCAGCTCTTGAAGGGGACCATCTTGGTGTTCCGCTTCATCTCCTGGTGGTAGATCTTGCGCACCGGCGCCTCGCTCACCTTGTATCCGCCCTGCACGATCTTGATGAAGAGGTAGGGCTCGAGCTCGTATTCGATCAGCCACTCCTGCCAGAGGTCGATCCGTGGATCGTCCAGCAGGCTGCTCTTGAACACCCGGAAGCCGTTGGTGGCATCGGTGGCCGGGAAGCCGAAGAGGGTGCGGAAGAGGAACGAGTAGATGCGGGTGAGGTAGGAGCGCGAGCGCGTCATGTTGACCCGCGTCCCGCCGGCCATCCAGCGCGAGCCGTGGACGTAGTCGAAGCCGCCGTCGAGGAGGTGGTCCACGACGTGGCGGATGTCCGCCGGATCGTCCTGGTTGTCGCCGGCCAGCTCGACGATGAGGTCGAACCCCTTGCGCCGGCCGTAGACATAGCCGGAACGGTAGCCGCCGCCGGCTCCGAGGTTGCGCGGATGCGAGATCACCACCGCGCCGGCCTCCCGGGCCTCCGCGGCGGTGCCGTCCGCCGAGCCGTTGTCCACCACGCACACCGTGTCCACCAGGTCCCGTGGCACGGCGGCGACCCCCGGTCCGACCTTGCCGGCCTCGTTCCAGGAGGCCATGACCACGACGAGCGAGAGGCCGCGGTAGCGTACCCGGCTTTCGGGAGCGGTCGCCGGAGCGGTGTCGATGAGCGCGAGGATCTGTTCCTGCGGAAGGTCTTTCATGATGGCAGGGCGCCCGGCTGGAGAATGATCGAGCCCGATCCGCACTGGACGGCGGCGGTGCCGTCCTCGCGGTGGACGACGTCGCCGGGAGCGGCGCCCGGCAGATCGGGTCCGATTGCGACCGGTGCCCGGAGCTGGACCTCGCGGCCGTCGAGCCGGGCTTTGGCCGCCGGATAGGGTGGAAAGGTGAACGCCCGGATGAAGCGCTCGACCCAGGCAGCGTCCCGGCTCCAGTCGATGACCCCGCCGAAGGGGATCTCCTTGGGATGGTAGGACGCTGCGGCCGCGTCCTGCGGCTGGACGGGGGGCCGGCGCAGCTCCTTCATCCACGGGATCTGCGCGCGGAAGAGGGCGTGCCCGGCCGTCTGCAGCTTCTGGTAGAGCGTCGCGTCCGTCTCATCCGCGGCCAGCGGGACGAGGACGCGGGCGATCACATCGCCTGTATCGATCCCCGGGTCGATGCAGTGGAACGCGGCGCCGCCGGGCTCGTTCTCCAGGATCGCCCACTTGGTGGGGAAGCAGCCGCGCAGGCGCGGCAGCGGTCCGAAGTGGAGGTTGTAGGAGCCGTGGCGCGGGATGGCGAGAAGCGGCGGCTTGAGAATCCGGTCGTACTGCACGGAGAGCAGGATGTCCGGAGCGAGCCGCTGCACCTCCTCCAGGAAGGCCGGATCGCTCGGGCTCGCCGCGTCGAAGCAGCGGAGCCCGCGCTGCCGGGCGAGGGAGTAGACCGACGTGCCGCCGGGGACCTCCGTGCGATCGCTCGTCCGGGTGAGGACACCGGCGATCGTGAAGCCCGCGGCGAGGAGGTCTTCGAGGCAGGCGCAGCCGATGGCGCCATAGGCGAGATAAAGGACGCTGGGGCTCATGGTCGAAGGGCCTCGGGACGGCGCTCGGGACGGTCAGGGTCCAGATCGCTCCAGGAGATCGTCACCGCCGCGTCCGCGGGAACCGGAGCGCTCTGCCAGGCGCCGGCCTGCGGAAAGCGGCTCTCCAGGGTGGCGAGCGAGCCGTCGTCGGCCAGGGCGCGGCTGGCCACGAGGACGACGCGCAGCGGCTGGGAGCTGCGCAGCGGCGTCCGGCTGTTGAGGTCGGCGGCGTCGAGGAAGCGGTTGCCGAGCGGCGCGACGTAGGTCGAGACGGGGAAGACGCGCCGCGGGACGTCCAGCCACATCACGAACGACGAGCCCCAGCCGCGAGGACCGGCGAGGACGACGAGATCGCGCGGCGAGCGCCTCACCTCCGACACCGCTGCCACCGCCGCCTGGACCCCCGCGGCGTCGTGACGCGACAGCTCCGGCGTGAACAGTCCGCTCGCGGCCGCCGTGTAGGGTGGCACTAGGCGGTCCCGCAGGTCGTCCTTGGCGAACACCGCGGCCACGAACAGGAGCGGCGCCACGAAGAAAACAGCGAGGAGAAGGCCGCCGCCGATCCGGCCCCATCGGTCCCATCGGTCCCACGAGCGCTCACCGGGGTCGAGCCAGCCGCTGAGCACGAAGGGGTAGCAGAGCGGCAGGAACCCGGCGGCGAAGCGCACCTCGTTGATGAGGTAGTTGTAGCCCACCAGAATGGAGACCGCCGTGAGGGCGAGATAGAAACCCCCGGCGGTGACCGCCGCGAGGGCGGCGAGCCGCGCCGCCGGCTCCGTCCGCCGCCGGCTCGCCCGCGCCAGTGCCCAGGCCAGCACGGCCGTGCCGGGGATGCCGAGAAGCGATTTGAGGAGGAGGCGGTCGGCGTTGCTCATGCCGCGCAGGAAGGGGAGCCGGGCGTCGCTGAAGAACACCAGATGATGGATCCAGAGATCGTTCTGGAACAGTCCCAGGCCTGGCGCGCCGGCCAGGGACACCGCGAGCCGCAGCGGCTGGACCGGCGTCTTGTCGTCGATGACCCAGGCGGACCGGGTGCCGGTCACGCTCTCCGTGAGATTGTCGGAAAACCGCAGGTGCAGTCCGAAGAGCGCCGGCACCGGCAGGCCGAAACCGAGCCCGAGCACCGCCAGCCGCCCGGCCCGCCCGCCCAGACTGCCAGTCTTCGCGAACGCCGTCCGAGCGGCCACCCAGGCGAGGAGAGCCAGCGCGATGAGGAACAGGGAGTAGCGCAGCCAGTAGGTGGCGCCGAGAGCCAGTCCGGCGAAGAACAGCGCCACGGCATGGCGCTCCCCGGCGCCGCACCGCAAAGCGAGAGCGATCAGCCAGGGAGCCGCGGCCCAGGCCACCACGTCGGCCGTGCGCAGCGAGGCGGCGCCGCCGATAGTGACGGCATAGCCGGCCAGCGCGAGGACAGAGAGAACCCGCACCGTCCGCGACATCTCGATGCGGCCAGAGAGGCGGAGCCAGCCCAGGCCGCCGAGGAGGAACAGGAGGAGGCTCGTGGCGCGCAGCGCCGCGGCGAAGGGCAGGCCCGCCGCGACCAGTGGCGCGTAGAGATACGGGAAGCCCGGAGGAAACCAGTTGCTCCACAAGAGAGTGTCGCGGCTCAGGTCGCGAGGATCCGCCAGCCGCAGGAAGCCGGGAACCGGCACGGAGCCCTGCACCCACTGCTGGACGGACTGGAGCTGGAAGGCCGTATCGGTGTCGAGCCGGTACGGCGCCAGCAACGCCACCGCGAAAGCCGCCAGTGTGAGGATCAGCAGCAGAAGAAGCGGCCAGGAGCGCGCGGAGGAATGAGACGGATCTTGCTGAGTCATGATTCGGCGCTACCGAGCCCTGGGCTCGGGTCCGCGGCCACAGACGCTCCATCGTCGGATTCGCGGGCGAGTCTACCATCCCTCCCGCGAGAGCTGCGTCGAAGTATTTCCGGACAAGAACGAAGTATTGGCGGACACAAACGAAGTATTTCCGGACAGCCCCGAGCCGGGGGGACGGCTCCCCCGAGTCGTTTCCGAGCCGCCCCGAGCTGGGGGAGAGCTGCAACGAAGTATTACCGGACAAAAACGAAGTATTGGCGGACACAAACGAAGTATTTCCGGACGGCCCCGAGTCGGGGGACGGCTCCCCCCAGTGCCCCTACACCACCGCCCGCCGCAACACTTCCACCACCCTCTCCTGCTGCGCCTCCGTGATGTGCGGGTCCATCGGCAGCGAGAGGATCTCCCCGGCAGCTTTTTCGGCCATGGGGAAGTCTCCAGTCTTGTAGCCCAGGTCTTTGAGCGCTCCATGCAGGTGGAGAGGGGTCGGATAGTGGATGCCGGCGCCGATGCCCTCGGCGTTGAGGTGGGCGAGGATCTCGTCCCTCCGTCCGGGCACGCGGATCACATAGAGATGCCAGACGTGCTCGTTGCCGGGGAGGGTGGGCGGCGTTTCGACGCCGGGGACGTCCGCGAGCAGGGCGTCGTAGCGGGTTGCGGCGTGGCGGCGGGCGTCGTTCCAGCCTTCCAGGCGCTTCAGCTTGGCGGCGAGGACGACGGCTTGCAGGGTGTCGAGGCGCGAGTTGAAGCCGATCTCCGGATGGTAGTACTTCTTGTCGCTCCCCCAGTTGCGGAGGCGCCGGAGCTTGTCGGCGGTTTCGTCGTCGCTGGTGAAGACCGCGCCGCCGTCGCCGTAGGCTCCGAGGTTCTTGCCGGGGTAGAAGCTGGTGGCGGCGCAGCGGCCGAAGAATCTCTTGCCGTTGCGCTTCGCTCCCTGGCTCTGGGCGGCGTCCTCCAGAAGGAAGAGATCCCTCTCGCTCGCGATCTCCGCCAGCGCTTCCATGTCCGCGATCTGCCCGAAGAGATGGACCGGCAGGAGGGCGCGGGTGCGGTGAGTGATCTTCTCTTCGACCTTCGTGGGGTCCAGGAGATGGAAGGCGTCGCAGTCCACGATCACCGGCTTCGCGCCGGCGCGCAGGACCCCGAGCGCGGTGGCGATGAAGGTGTTGGCGGGGACGATCACCTCGTCGCCGGCGCCGAGGCCGAACGCGCGGATCATCATCTCCAGGGCGTCCGTGCCGTTGCCGACGCCGATGCAGTGGCGGACGCCGCAGAGGGCGGCGAATGCGGACTCGAAGGCGGCCACGGGCGGGCCGAGGATGAACGAGGTCGCGGCGAAGACCTGGGCGAAGCCGGCGGCGATCTCGTCCGCGATCTCGGCGTGCTGCGCCTTGAGGTCCACCAGCGGGATGTGGCTCATACGGTCTCCTTGCGGCCGTCGTTCCGGAGCGAGCGCGAGAGGGCTTCCAGCACGCGCACGGCGGCGGCGCCGCTTTCGCCGCCGGTCAACGGGCGGGCACCGGTCGCGATGCACTCCAGGAAGTGGTCGCACTCCGCCTTGAGCGGCTCGCCGGTGGCGACTTCGGGGATCTGGATGCCGCCCTCGCGGATGCTGGTGCGGAAGGAGGCGAAGGTGTCGATGAAGCCGGGCGTCCGCCGCTCGGTGACCTGCTTGTCGTAGAGGCGGAGAGGCTCGGAGAGGTTCATGTCGTCGAAGGTCAGCATCCCCTTCTCACCCACCACCGTGATGTCGCGCACCTTGCGCGGGCTGAGCCAGGAGACGTTGAGGTTCACCATGATGCCGCCCGGATACCAGAGCTGGGCGAAGACCGCGTCCTCGATCCCCGGATTGATCCACGCGCCGCCGTGCGCCGCGACGGTGAGCGGCAGGCCGCCGAGCCAGTCGTTGGCGATCGAGATGTCATGGGCGGCGAGGTCCCAGGCGGCGTTGACGTCCATGCGGATCGGGCCGAGGTTGGTGCGCAGCATGGAGATGTAGAAGAGGCGGCCGAGCTTTTCCGCGGCGAGGAAGTCCTTCACCCAGCGGATGGCGTTGTTGAACAGGAAGACGTGGCCCACCATCAGCACACGGCCGGCCTCGGCGGCCAGGCGGCAGAGGTCGTCGGCCTCGGCGGCGGTGGTGGCGATGGGCTTTTCCACCAGGGCGTGCTTGCCGGCGCGCAGGGCGGCGGCGGCGAGGTCGTAGTGGGTGACGGTGGGCGTGGAGATCACCACCGCGTCGACGCCGGGGTCGGCGATGGCCGCCGCGGCGTCCCGGGTGACCCCGACGCCGGGATAGCGGCTGCGGGTGATCTCCAGGCGCGCCTCGTCGCGGTCGACGACCCAGGCGACTTCGCTGGTCTGGTGGTTGTGGAAATTGCGGATCAGGTTCGGCCCCCAATGGCCGGCGCCGATCACGGCGATGCGCAGCACGTCAGCGGTCTCCCAGGTGTCGTCGCGTGCGGCCGGTGGCGCGGAGATCGAGGGTCATGGGGGCGATTATAGCGGCAGCGTTTCAGATAGACAGGCGGCAGCGTTTCAGATAGACAGGCGGCAGCGTTTCAGAGAGACGGCTTTCATGTACCATGGAATGAACTTCCGGCATCCGGATCAGGAGATGGCCCATGAGGCTCGACACCAAGGCGGTTGAAGACACGCTGAGCCGATCGCTGCGCCCTGCCGCGATCGATTTCGCGCGTCTGAGCCGGGAGCATGGGCCGATGCTCCAGATCGTCCGCCTGATCATCGGCGTGGTGCCGAACTGTGATCCGGTGCTGGCGATCTGGCCGCCCGGTTTCCGTACCTACAATCTTCTCGTCCCCAATCTGCTCAATCTGCCGTTTTCGATGTGGGGCTTCGGGCCGCCGGCGGTGACTCTCGGGCTGTCTCTCTGCGCCGCCAGCCGGATGGCGCAGTGCGCCTATTGCACGGCGCACACCTGCTCGTTCACCTTGCGCCGCGGCGCGAGCTCCAAGAAGAAGCTGGCGGGCGATCTGACGCCTGCCGAAACGGCGGCGGTGGACGTCGCCGAGGCCCTGGCGGGCGTCCCCTGCACGATCACGGCGGAGCACCGGGCGGAGCTGCTGCGGCATTTTTCCGCCATGGGCGCCGAGCGGCTCGTCCTCGGGATCTCGATGATGGGCTTCCTGAACAAGTTCATGGACGCCATCGGAGTCGACCTCGAAGCGGCCACGGTGGAGGAGGTCACGCCGGTCCTCCGTCCGATCGGCTGGACCCCGGGGAAGCACCGGGTCGACGACGCGCTGGCGGCGGATCCGTCGCTCGCGGCGCTGCCCGGCGGTCCCGATACGCTGGCCACCAAGCTGGCACTGCTGCGCTACCTGCCGGCGGCGGTGCGGCTCGACCTCGCCTGGACGCGCGGGGTTCCATCGCGCTGGCCCGCGGTGGGGGCCTACCTGCAAGCCCACACCGGCCACGATTTCCCCCTCCTCGCCAAGGTGCGCAGCCGGCGCGCGGTGCGAGCCATCGCCACCGTCCTGCGGGACAACCTGACCGCGGCCGACAGCCGGCTCGGCCTGCGCACCAAGGCGCTCGCCGGCCTCGTCTACGCCTCCGTGGTCGGGAACGAGACCCTGGCGCGCGAGGCCCGGGGCCTGGCGGCGCGGATGAGCCCGCCGGTGGATCCGTGGACACTGGACGCGGTCACCCTGTACGCCGCCAGACCGGCCGACCTCGAAGAGGACGCTCTGCACGAAGCGCTCGTCCACCTGGAGTCGGTCGGCCTCGACGGGCCGACGGCGCTCGCGCTCCTGCTGGCGAAGGCGGTCTCCCCAAGCCCCGCCGCCGTGCCGACCGTGCTGATCGACCGGATCGCCGAGGTCCTCTCCTCCGAAGCCCAGGTCGAGCTCGTGGTCTGGATCGGCGTACAGCAGATGCTGCACCGGCTGGGGAGCTTTCTGGGCGTCTGATTCGTCAGCAACGAAGAGGTTGACGCCGCGGGGTAGAATCAGAGTCCAATGAAACGCGGGCGCGGTCTCATCCTGTGGGTGGCGGCGGGCATGGCCGGAGTTGTGCTCCTGGCGGCACTGTACTCCCGTGCCTTTCCTTTCCTTCCCCGGCACTGGACGATTTCGAGCGACGAGGCGGTGGCGATCGCTCTCGAACGGCTGCGCGACCTGGGAGAGCCGGTGCGCAATCCCTACGTCGTGGTGACCCTCGATTCGAATTCGACCCTGGAGCGGCGGTTGGACCGGATGCCGGGGGGATCGGCTTCGCCGTTGCGGCAGGAGGTGGTGTGCTGGCAGGTGGTGGTCTATCCGCGCGGCGCCCTGCGCGATGACTGGGCCTACCTGGCGCGTGTCTCCCTGTCCGGCGATCTGATCGCTCTGCGCATGCGGCTCGGTCCGCAGGAGCAGACGTCAGCGATCACGCCGCGCGTGGCACGCGACCGCGCGGACACGTTTCTCGTCTCCCAGGGGGTCGACCTGGCGCGTTTCGGCACACCGGAGCTGCGCGGCCAGCAGCTCGACGCCCGCACCGACCTCACCGTGCGCTATCGCGACCGCGGCGCCCTGCCCGACGGAATCACCCACGGCGTCCAGGTGATCTTCGCCGGCGACCGCCTGGCCGGCTTCGAGCCGTGGATCGAGGATCCGCGGCAGCGGGAGCAGCAAGAGGCTCTGCAGAGCCTGCAATTCGTCAGCTTCGGACGCCTGATCCTCGCCATGTTCGTCATGCTGCTGCTGGCGTTCCCCTTCATCCGGCGCTATCACGAGGGGGAGATCGGCGTCCGCCGCGGTGCGCAGATCCTGCTTCTCGTGGCGGTTTCCGCCCTGCTGTACGTGTTGCTGGTGGTCCGCTCGGCCTCGCAGGGAGACAGCTTCGGGTTCGCCAGCCGCGAGCAGACGTCGTTGATCGTCGGTGTGGCCCTGGTGATGTTCCAGGTCCTGCCCACCTGCCTGCTCGCCTTCTTCGCCTGGTCGGTGGGCGAGTCGGTGTGCCGCGAACGCCTGGGTCCGAAGCTGGCCGCGTTCGATGCGCTGTTCCATGGCGACTGGTCGAATGCCACGGTGGCGCGTTCGGCGCTGCGGGGCACGGCGGCGGGCTGCGCTCTCGCCGGCGGCTTCGTCGCCCTGCTCGTCGCGTTGCGCCGCCTGGGTGTCTCACCGTTGATCACGGAGGTCCTGCCCGCCTCCGGCGGCTGGCCGGGACTGGGCATGGCGGCTCGCTGGCTCGCCGGCAGCCTGCCGGCATTTCTCGCCGTGATGCTCTGCCTGGTGCCGCTGGTGTCACAGCGCCTCGGCCGCCTGGCGGGAGCGCTCGCCGGCGTCCTCGTGGGAGGCGCGCTCCTCTTTCCAGGGGTGGTCGCGGTGCCCTTCGGCTGGGGGCTGATGGCAAGTCTGGCGTTCGCCGTGATGCCGGTGCTGTTGTTTCTCGCCTACGACCTGCTGACCGTGCTGATGGCGGGAGCGGTGGCGGAGGCACTCCTCTTCACCTGGCCGCTCCTGGTGGCGGACGACGCGAGCCTGCGGGTCAACGGCGCGCTCGCCCTGGTGATCCTGGGGGCGCCGCTCCTGGCGAGCATCGGCGCGCTGCGCAGCCGCCGGGAGTTCGTCTACCGCTATGAGGACATCCCGCCGCACGTGCGGCGCATCGCCGAGCGGGAGCGGCAGCGGGTCGAGCTCGAAACCGCGCGCGGCATCCAGAGCTCCATCCTCCCCGACCTGCCGCCGCGCCTCCAGGGTGTGGAGATCGCCCACGCCTATCTCCCGGCCTCGGAGGTGGGAGGTGACTTCTACGACGTGCTGGCGCTGGAGGACGGCCGCCTGGCGGTGGCGGTGGGCGACGTGGCGGGCCACGGCGTGTCGAGCGGCCTGGTGATGTCGATGGCCAAGTCGGCGTTGGCGGTGCAGGTGACGTTCGATCCCGAGGTGCAGGCGGTTTTCTCCACCTTGAACCGGATGGTCCATCAGACGGCGCGGAAGCGGCTCCTCACCACCCTCTGCTATCTGCTCCTCGATCCCAAACGGCGCGAGCTGGTCTACGCCAGCGCCGGCCACCTCTACCCCTACCGGGTGACGCCGGGCGGCAGGGTGCAGGCGTTGGAGTCGATCGCCTATCCGCTGGGAGTGCGCAACTCTCTGCTGGTGGAGCCGAAGACGGCGTGCCTCGATCCGGGCGACACCCTGTTCCTGTTCAGCGACGGCCTGGTCGAGGCGAAGTCGAGCCACAGCGACGAGATGTACGGCTTCGACCGCCTGGAAGAGAGCCTCGCCCGCCACGCCGAGCACGGCGTCGAGGCCCTGCGCGACGGCATCCTCGCCGACCTGGGCCGGTTCACCGGGAACCAGCCACGCGAGGACGATCAGACGCTGCTGGCGTTGCGGCTGCCGTGAGGGAAACGGTGTCAGGAAGCGAAAGGAGCTTTCCATGTCCGACCGTGCGCATGTGGTCCTCGGTAGCACACTCGCTTTGCTTCTCGCCGTGCCTTTGGGAGCGGCCACCGGCGGTTTGACGGCGCTGGTGCGGCGCGACGGGCCGTCCGACCGGCTTTCGCCGCTCCTCGAACAGAGGGTGCGGTCGGCGATCACCGTCTATGAGCAGAAGCGGAAGGATCTTGTCCAGCCGCGCCGCGTGCAACCGCCGGAGCCGTTCGTCTATCGGTTCTTTCCGCAGGCAGGCGTCCTCGGGCAGGACCTGTTCATCGTCAATTTCACCGACCTGGATTCGTCGCGCCGGGGCATTCTCGATTGGGACTGCAGCGGATACACCTATGAAGGCCACCAGGGGCACGATTCGGTGATCCGCAGCTTCCGGGAGCAGGCGATCGGTGTCCCCGTGTTCGCGGTTCGCGACGGTACGGTCGTGGACACCCACGACGGCGAGCCGGACATGAACACCGAGCAGAACGACGTCCCGGCGAACTTCGTCGTGATCGATCATGGGAGCGGCTACTACGGGCTCTACTATCACTTCAAGAAGGGGAGCGTGGCGGTGACGCCCGGCCAGGCGGTGAGCGAAGGGACGCAGATCGGCCTGACGGGGAGCAGCGGGTTCAGCGACGTTCCCCACCTCCATTTCGAGTCGTGGAAGGACGGCCGGTGGTTCGAGCCTTCGGCGGGAGATTGCCGTCCAGGAGACAGCTTCTGGGTCTCCCAGCCGCCGGTGCTGCGCGACTTCTACGTCTCCGGCGCCGCGATGACGGCCGGCATCATCAGGAACTTCACGAACCGCGGCCTCCTGCTCGATGAAACGCCGCGCATCGCGACGTTCCCCGTCGGTCTGCGCACCGTCGGCGTCCGCCTGGACGTGCGCAACCTGGCCGGCGGCAGCGTGTACACGATCCGCGCCGTCAAGCCCGACGGCACTGTCGCGGTCGAGCTCTCGGGCTCCTGGGGCAATCCGACTCTCTACCGGGACTCCTGGGGGATCTTCTCGTTTCAGACTCAGCTCGATACGCCCGGTGTCTGGCGCTTTCAGCTCGACACCAACGGCGCGCCCGCGGCCGATCTCCCCTTTACGGTCGTCAGCGACGCCTCGGAGGTCGTCAACCGTCCGCCCAACCCGATCGAGGTCAGCCTGGAGCCGCGTGCGCCACAGAACGGGCAGATCATGACCTGCCAGGTGCACACCTCGCTCCTCGAACGCGACCCGGACTACGACGTCGTGAGCTACCGGTACGAGTGGACGGTGAACCGCCACCTCGTCCGCAGCGTCACCTCCGCCGCCCTCACGGACATCCTCGCCAAGGGGATGACCCGGAAGCGGGACCGCGTGAGCTGCACGGTCACGCCGATGGACGGTATGGGACGGGCGGCGGTGGCTTCGGCAGAGTCGGTGAAGTGAGCGGAGGCTCAGGAGCCGAGCTTCCTGATCTCCTCGTCCAGAAACGCCAGCGCCTGCTCCAGAGACGCGCGGCGGATTTCAGATCGGGCCGCCGCGATGTCGGCGAGCACGCGTCGCCGGGACAGCTCGAGGCCGGCCCGCTTCTGCTGCCGCTCGCGTTCCTCAAGAGTCGGAAGCTCTCCGCGCTGTGAGCGTTCTTCGACCTGTTGAGATTCGACGGATTTGCTTTCCCAGCCGCGTGCCATCAGAAGAGATTACAACCGGACGCGCGTGCTCGCCACCAGTTGATCGTTGCGAAAGCCGCGGATCTCGATGGTGTGCGGTCCTTCGGCCAGCGGCGGCAGGTCGATCGAGGTGGTGCCGTCGGCCACGTCGAGAGTGCGTTGCGGCCGGGCGTTGAGGAAGAGGTCCAGGCGATTGACGTTTTTCGTCGTGACGTCGATCTTCACGGGGGCAGCGGCGCTTTGCACCTTCGCGGTGACTGCCTGGGTCTCCATGGCCGCGAGCATCTCTCCGGCGCGGTTGATCAGGTCGACGCTGCCGTTGAGGAGATCGCTGCGGGTGACGCGATGGATCGCGTCGGCGATGACCCCCAGGTCTTCGACCAACTCGCCGGAGCGCTTGCCGACCCGGGTGCAGCGGCGGACGGCGACGCGGAATGAGGCCTTCTGCGGCAGCGGCTTGAACGGAGTGTCCCCGCCGGAGAGCATGCTCAGCAGCAGGCTGTGATCCCAGACATTGGCGCCGCCGGCGCCGGTGCTGCCGCTCGTCCCGAGGATCTTGCCGATCCCATGGTCCTGAAAGCCGGCGCTGAAGATGTCCGTCGTGCTGTAACACCGGGCGTCCGTGACCAGGACGACAGGGCCCTGGTACTTCTGGCCGATGTCGTTGTACCTCTCCGCGGGGCGGAGCGGAAAGCCGTGCGAGAACGCCGCTCCGGTCTCGACTGCCTGGGAGATCGACTCCTTCCACTCCGCCAGATAAGCGTTGGCCTCGCAGAGGCGGAGGGTCAGGGGAGAGTTGATGAAGTAGAACCGCTCGGGGTCGATCGGTTGCGGCGTCAGGAGTTGGAGCAGGCGCTCGCCTGCCACGATGTTGCCGCCTCCGTTGCCGCGCACGTCGAGGATCAGGCCGTTTTGCGGGATCAGGTCGAGGATGCGGATGAGCTCCTCGACGAAGACCGCGTCATCCGGGACGTAGAAGGTGTGGATGCGGACGTGGCCGAACGGGCCGGACGGTGTCTTGACCGTGCGGAAGGTGAAGACGTCCGGCAGCTTGCTGACGATGGCGAAATCGATCGGAGCCGCCGGCTCGGCGCCGGCTTCGAGGTCCGGCTGGGTCTGCTGCCGGACGCGCCGGGCGATGTCGACCGCTTCCGGCGCGAAGAGCAGCTTGCGGGCCTGGCGCTCGAGCTCCGCCTTGGCGTCGAGCCCGAGCACGAAGCCCAGATCGCCGGTGGCGGCGATCGGATCGTGCCCGTCGCCCGGGCCGAGCTCGAAGGCCTGCCACTCGAACCGGCGTTCCCGGATGTTGTTGCCCGCCTTGTAGGTGACGACGACCCACTCCTCGTCCGGAGGGAGCGACATCGCCAGCGGGCGGATGGTCATCGCGGCGAGGCCGCGGGCGTGGCGGGCGTCCAGGTTGCTGCCCGCTTCGCGGTCGGCGTTGATTTCGACCGCGCGGTGGATCGGGATGCCGTTCCAGTGGGTCACCAGGACGCCGCGCTTGAAGAACGAATCCTCGGTGCCCGGCTTGACCTCGGTCACCACGTACCGCTGCTCGTCCCCCTCGAAATACTCGTCGATCCGGAAGGGCAGGAAGGCGGTCTGGGAGCGGAAGGGCTCCGGGAGGATGTAGCTGGTGTGGAGATCGCGCAGCCGGGTGAAGATCGAGATCAGCTCGGCGTGGAAGGCCGGCTCGGAGAGGGTCGCGGAGTGGCGTTTGAGGAGCTTGAGGCGCTGGAGGGGATCCACCGCGTGCATCGCGCGCTTCAGGGGGAGGTGGACATAAAGGTGCTCGATGAGCGCCAGCGCCTGGTCGACGAGCCGCTGACGTTCCTCGGCGCTCAGCATGTCCTGCGATCGGCCTGCCGCCGGCTACCGCCAGCCGACACTCGCCAGGAAATCTTGCAGCGGCTGACTCTTGCCGATGTTCTTGTCGACGGCCGCCGCACGCTGGGCGGGAGACATGCGAGGCACGAGCTTGGTGACCTTGCCTGCCTTGCTCTTGCTGCTACCCTGGGTCGAGGAACTGGTCGCCGTCTTCGTCTTGGCCATCACGCGCCTCCTGGCTGCTCTGCCCTACGGCCTCAGTATACCAGCCTGCCGTCATCTGGGGGTCCCCTCGCTGACCGGAGATTGTGGCAGTCGCACCGCCTGGCGGAAGAGCTCGTCGAGGGCGCGCTCCGGGTGGTCGCAGAGGCCGGAGTGAACGGGGGAGACCTGGATGATGGTGCTGCGCGGGGCGACCAGCCAGTGGAAGCGCTCGCGGAGGGAGAGCTTGCCGATGGGGCCGGCGTCCGGGGTGCCGGCGCAGATGCGGGGGATCGCTTCCAGATGCTGGCGGACCAGATCGAGGTCGATCTCGGGCCAGAGCGCGCGCAGGCGGGCCTCGGCGACCTCGACCTTGGCGCGCAGGAAGTCCTGCTTGAGGCAGAACAGGATCACGCCGGCGTTGATGAGCTCCCCGCGCTCGACGCGCGGCACCACCCGGATGATGGCGTAGTCAAAGGAGGTGCGCTCGGGCATGCACCGCCTCCTCGACGAACGACGACGCGGCGGCGAGCCGCCGGGTGAGAAACTCGACGTAGCCGGCGCGCCGGGCGTCTGGAGTGGAGCCCGGCTCCGGCAGCAGCCAGCCGTCCGGAATCTGCGCGGCCAGGCGGGTGAACAGGGCTTCGTCCAGAAGCGGGCGCAGCCGAGCGTCGGTCTCCGTGAGCCGGTCCGCCCAGCGCAGGAGGACATGGTCGCGGATGGCGGGGAAGCGGCTCTCTGCCATCGTCTCCCGGCTCGGCCAGTTGTGGTGGAAGTAGAGCGCGGCGCCGTGGTCGATGCAGTAGAGCGTCCTGTGCCACCACAGGAGGTTGGCGTTGCGCGGCGTGCGGTCGACGTTGGTCACGAAGGCGTCCAGCCACACGATGCTCGACGCGACGTCCGGATCGGCCCGGTCGGCCGCGGGATCGAACGTCGCGGAGCCGGGCAGGTAGTCGAGTGCCAGGTTCAAGCCCACGCTGGCGCGCAGCAGCTCGCGGATCTCGGGATCCGGCTCGTTGCGCCCGAGGGCCGCGTCGACCTCCATGAACACCAGCTCGGGGACCTTGATCCCCAGAGCGCGGCCGATCTCCCCGGCGAGCAGCTCGGCGACCAGCGCCAGGGGGCCCTGGCCGGCGCCGCGGAACTTGAGCACATAGAAACCCAGGTCGCCCGCCTCGACGATGGCGGGGAGGGAGCCGCCTTCGCGCAGAGGCGTCACGTAGCGGGTGGCGGTGACGGTGCGGAGCATGGGCGCGGTGTCTGCGGCGTTGAGGGTGTCGAACACCGCGCCATCCTATGACAGGGGGCTCGCCCTACAGCCCCATGTCGTCGATCGACTTCACCTCGAACACCTTGCTTGCCAGAGTGCTGAGAGAGTCCATGGAGTCGATGGCTTCGACCTTCCGCTGCAGCGTTTCCGGCACCGCGCCAAAGCGCTGGCTCAACAGGCGCAGGACGACCCGGTGCAAGGCCTCGACTCCCTGCGCGACTCCCTGCTGCAGCCCTTTCCGGACACCCTTCTCGGTGTACTCCACTTCCATCTTTTCAGCCCAGGTCATCTCCATGGCTCTCACCTCCGTGTTGACCAGGAGCCCGCGCAGACTTTCATACTCCGCGAGGTCCCGCTCGTCCAATTGTAAATAGGTCTCCACCCAACGGAAAGAAAATAGCATCGCTACGGCTGGAGAAATTTTCTCCGGAGATGCTCATGGGGTGGGCATGGCAGCGGTAAATCCTCGGGAGGAAGTCTTTTTGAGCCTCTGAGCCCTGGAAACGGGACGCGATAGACTCCCGGCCCCATGAACGATCTCCTCAGCCCGCTCACCATCCGCGGTGTCGCCCTGCGCAACCGCATCGTCATGTCCCCGATGTGCCAGTACAGCTCCGAGGAGGGGCTAGCCAACGATTGGCACCTGGTCCATCTGGGGAGCCGGGCGGCCGGAGGGACGGCGCTCAATTTCGTCGAGGCCACGGCGGTCACGCGCGACGGGCGGATCTCGCCGGCCGACATGGGGATCTGGGGGGACGAGCACGTCGAGCCGCTGGCGCGGATCGCCAGGTTCATCCAGGCCCAGGGCGCGGTCGCGGGGATTCAACTGGCGCACGCCGGCCGCAAGGCGAGCACCGAGCCGCCGTGGAAGGGCGGTGGGCCGTTGATGACGCCTGAGGCGGGGGGCTGGACGGTGGTTGGCGCGAGCCCGATTCCGTTCCGCGCGGACGGCCCGGTGCCGGTGCCTCTCGACGAGGCGGGAATCGACGAGATCGTCGCGTCCTTCGCGGCGGCGGCGCGGCGCGCCCTGGCGGCGGGATTCCGAGTGCTGGAGATCCATGCCGCCCATGGCTATCTGTTGCACCAGTTCCTCTCCCCGTTGAGCAACCAGCGGCAGGACCGGTACGGCGGCAGCCTGGAGAACCGGATGCGCTTCCTGTTGCGGGTCGTTGAAGAGGTGCGCGCGGTGATGCCCGAGGAGCTGCCTCTCTTCGTGCGTATCTCGGCGACCGACTGGAGCGATGACGATGATCGGGAAGGCTGGGACGTCGACCAGTCCGTCGAGCTGTGCAAGCGGCTCAAGGAGCGCGGCGTGGACCTGATCGATGTCTCCTCGGGCGGCACGCTGGCGAAGGTGAGCATCCCGGCGGTCAAAGGGTACCAGGTGCCGTTCGCGCGCCGCATCCGCCACGAGGCGGAGATCCGGACCGGGGCGGTGGGGCTGATCACCGAGGCGCGGCATGCGAACGAGATTGTCCAGGGGGGCGACGCCGACCTCGTCTTCCTCGCCCGCGAGCTGTTGCGCGAGCCTTACTGGGCGCTCAAGGCACAGCGCGAGCTCGGCGGCGAGCCGGCGTGGCCGGTGCAATACCTGCGCGGGCGGTGAGGGGGCGCGGGATGTCGAGACATTCCCGCAATTCTCCGCATTTCCAACGCAATCGGTCTGCGCCGCGCTGCAATCCATCTCGCCGGTCGCGCAATTCTCTGCCTTTGAGCCAAAGTTCTCGACATTGCAGGGCGCTTTCTCCGCAAAATCAGAAATTTTCTCTGCTTCTATCCGACGATTCTCTGCTTTTTTCTCTTGACGGCTGGCGAAACCAGAGGTGAATGCAGAGAATTATCCCGGTGTCTCGACATAATTCTCTGGTGTCTCTGCTATGCGCGCGGGTTTCTCTGCAAAACCCGGGAGATTCTCTGCTTTTCACTTGGGTGGGCCGTCTGCCTGGGACGGTGTCTCGACATCGCGCCGGACTGCGAACTCGGCTCCTCCGCCCACCCGCCCGGGAGGGGGCAAGCCCCTCCCCTACTTTGAGTTAACGCCTGCACTCAAGTTAACGCCCTATGGGGGGTCTCAGGCCGGCGCCCGTTCCTCCCGCATGACTGCCGATCTTTCGTCCCGCCTCGGTTTTCGTCTATCCTTCACCCGCCATGGCGAGCCTGCTCTACACCGCGCACGTCCCCGAGGGAGACGACCTGTCGACCGTGCCGGCGGTGCCGGCGGTGATTGCGCTGCACGGCTGGGGCGCGGGAGCGCACGACCTGCTGGGTCTCGCCCCGTCGCTGAACGGCGGCAAGGTCCTGATGCTCTGCCCGCAGGGGCCGGTCGAGCTCAACGTCGGTGGCGGAATGAAGGGGTATGGCTGGTTTCCCCTGGTGCCGGGACAGCCGGCCGACCCGGCGGCGTTCGAGGCGTCCGCGAACCGGTTGCGCGACTTCCTCGACGAGGTGACGCCGCGGTATTCCATCGATCCGCGGCGTACGATCATCGCCGGATTCAGCCAGGGCGGGGTGATGGCCTATGAGCTGGCGCTTCGCGATCCGAAACGGTTCGCGGGCCTCGTCGCCCTGTCGACCTGGTTTCCGGAGCCGCTCATCGAATCGCTGCCCAAGCTGCCCGAGCACGAAGGCTTTCCGGTGCTCGTGATGCACGGCACCCAGGATACGATGCTGCCTGTCGAGCGCGCCCGCGAATCGCGGGAGGCGTTGCGGCCATTCGGCGTGTCGATCACTTATCGTGAATTCGACATGGCGCATGAGATCCGGCAGGACGCCCTGCGCGTCCTCCTCCGGTGGCTCGACGAGCGCATCGTTCAGCGCGCTCAGCACGTTTCCTGAAATCCGAATTCCGGCCGGTCTGTCTCGGGTTCCGCTCCCGGGAACACTTAGAACACTAGGGGAAAGAGCCCTAGGCAGACGTGCTTCAGGATATTCCTCGTGTGCTATCCTCGCGGGTTCCAGGGTTGGCCGTAGTCGCTTCTCCCCGCACTGATGGAAACCACTCGAAGGAAGACTCAAGGGCAGCCCGCAGCAGCAATGGTGTTCGAAGATTTGACGATGGTTCAAGCGAGATCGATTCGACGAGACTGAATCAACGAGACTGAATCAAGATGACGTCCCACTCCGCTGTCTGGCCCGATGTTCAACCGGCGACCCTGGCCGGCGTGCTGCGTCTGCGCGCCGCCGAGCGGCCGGAGCGGGAGGCGTTCGTCTTCCTCGCCGACAGCGGCGAGCCGGCGGCGCGCTTCACGTACGGCGAGCTGGACCGCCGGGCGCGGGCGATCGCGGCGCAGTTGCGCGAGTCGCTGGTCCCCGGCGACCGGGCGTTGCTGCTCTATCCGCCGGGGCTCGAGTTCATCGCCGCGTTCTTCGGCTGTCTGTACGCGGGCGTCACCGCGGTGCCCGCCTATCCGCCGCGCCTGAACGACCGTTCGCAGTCCCGCCTGCGGGCGATCGCCGCGGACGCCGGCCCGCGCGCCGCGTTGACCACGCAGGCGATCTTCGCCGCGGCGGTGGCCGGTGGTGGTGGAAAGGGAGAGAGCTTCGCGGATCGCGTGCCGGAGCTGGCCGCGGTGCGTTGGATCGCCACCGATGGCGCGGAGTCCTCAGAGGTTGATCTGGAGTTTGGTCTGGAGACAGGAGAGCTGCCCGAGCCGGATCCGGGCTCCGTGGCGTTCCTGCAATACACCTCCGGCTCGACGGCGACGCCGAAGGGGGTCATGGTGACCCACGCCAACCTCGTCCACAACGAGCGGATGATCGGCGAGGCGTTCCGCCAGGACGAGGAGACGGTGGTGGTGGGCTGGTTGCCGCTCTACCACGACATGGGGCTGATCGGGAACGTGCTCCAGCCGCTCCATGCCGGCGCCCGCTGCGTGCTGATGTCGCCGGTCGCTTTCCTCCAGCAGCCGGTGCGCTGGCTGCGCGCGATCAGCAGGTTCAAGGGCACCACCAGCGGTGGCCCCAACTTCGCCTACGACCTGTGCGTCCGCCGCATTCCGCCGGAAGAGCGGGCGGAGCTCGACCTGTCGAGCTGGCGGGTGGCGTTCAACGGTGCCGAGCCGGTGCGGGTGGAGACGCTGGAGCGTTTCGCCGAGGCCTTCGCGCCGAGCGGCTTCGACCGCGCCGCGTTCTACCCCTGCTACGGCCTGGCCGAGGCGACGCTCTTCGTCACCGGCGGCACGCCGGGCCGCTTCCCGCGGGTGGAGGCGATGGACGCCGCGGCCCTGGAGCGGCACGAGGCGCGGCGGATTTCCGAGGGGACGGAGCTGTCGGGCGCCCGCCTGCTGGTAAGCAGCGGCCGGGCCTGGAACGGCCAGCGCATCGCGGTGGTGGACCCGGAAACCGCGGCGCCGGTGCCGGCGGGCCGGGTGGGGGAGATCTGGATCGCCGGACCGAGCGTCGCGCTCGGCTACTGGCGAAACCCCGAGGCCACGGCGAGCGACTTTCAGGCCCGGTTGGCCACGGGCGAGGGTCCGTTCCTGCGCACCGGCGACTTCGGCTTCCTGCGCGACGGCGAGCTGTACGTCACCGGCCGTCTCAAGGACCTGATCATCATCCGCGGGCGCAACCACTACCCGCAGGACCTCGAGCGCACGGCCGAGCGCAGCCACCCGGATCTGCGCCCGGGGTGCGGCGCCGCGTTCTCGATCGAGGCGGGAGGCGAAGAGCGCCTGGTGATCGTCCACGAGGTGGAGCGCCGCCGGCGAGATGGACTGGAGGAGGTCGCCACGGCGGTGCGCCGCGCCATCGCCGAGGAGCACCAGGTGCAGGTGCAGGATGTCGTCCTGGTGCGTGCCGGCACGGTGCCCAAGACCTCCAGCGGCAAGATCCAGCGCCGGGCCTGCCGTGCGACGTATCAGGCCGGCGAGTTGGCGGTGGTCGGCGGCAACGCGCTCGACAAGACAGCGGTGGAAGTGCCTCAGGCATCGATCGCGCTCGGCCGCGCCGATCTCCTGGCGCTCGCTCCGGACGCGCGGCGTGAGGCCCTGGAGCGTCTGCTGCGTGCGCGGGCGGCGGCGGCGGTCGGGACCGCGGCGGCGGAGATCGATCCGGCGCAGCCGTTGACCGGTTTGGGACTCGACTCCCTCGGTGCCATGGAGCTCAAGGGGGGGATCGAGGCCGCGCTCGGCGTGCCGGTGCCTCTGGCGGAGCTGCTGGAAGGGATCGGGACGGCCGGGTTGGCGGACCTGCTCCTGCCGGCGCTGGAGGGCGAGGCGCCGCAAGAGGAGAAGGCCGCCGGCTCGGTGGCCGATGAGACCGCGCTCTCCTGGGGCGAGCGGTCGCTCTGGTTCCTGCATCAACTGGCTCCCGAGGGGGGCGCCTACAACATCGCCGTGGCGGCGCGTGCGGTCGGGACTCTGGATGTGGATGCGTTGGGCCGTGCGCTGGATCTGCTGGTGGCGCGCCACGAAGCGCTGCGGACGGTGTTCGTGGTTCCGGTGGAGGGAGCGGAGCCGGAGCGGCGCAGGGCGGGGGGAGAGGGCTTCTTCCGGCGGGTGGACGCCTCCGCCTGGAGCGATGCCGAGGTCTCTGCGCGGTTGGCCGAAGAGGCCTGGCGGCCGTTTTCGCTCGACCAGGGGCCACTGCTGCGTGTTCTCGTGCTCGACCGTGGAGAACGCGGTGAGCCGATTCTCCTGCTGGCCGTGCATCACATCGCGGCCGATTTCGTATCGCTCGGCGTCATCGCCCGCGACCTCGGCGCGCTCTACCGCCAGGAGGCGGGGGGAGCGGCTGCGGTGTTGCAGGAGCCGGTGCCCGTCTCCGTGCATGTGCGGCGGGAGCGGGAGATGCTGGCGGGGCCGCGGGGCGAGCGGCTGTGGGACTTCTGGCGCGCGATGTTGGGGGGGGGCGGCGACCGCGGGCCGGTGCCCGATCTCGACCTGCCGACCGACCGGCCGCGCCCGGCGGTGCAGACCTGGAACGGCGGCGCCCGCACGATGGAGATTCCAGCCGACCTGGCGGAGCGGCTGCGCGCCTTCGCCGCGGCGCACGGGTCGACCCTGTTCATGACCCTGCTCGCCGCCTTCCAGGCGCAGCTTGGGCGGATCTCCGGACAGGAAGACTTCGCGGTCGGCCTGCCGTTCGCCGGGCGTGGCGCTCCCGAGCTGGCCGAAGCGGTGGGCTATCTGGTCAACCCGGTGCCCCTGCGCGCCGACCTCGCGGGCGATCCGGCCTTCGCCGGTCTCCTCGCGCGGACGCGGGCGGCGGTGGTGGCCGGATTGGAGCATGGTGACTTCCCCTTCGCCCTGCTCGCCGAGCGGTTGCGGCCGGTGCGCGATCCGTCGCGGTCCCCCCTGTTCCAGACGATGTTCCTGCTGCAACGCGACCGTCCGGGGCATCCCGGCGATCTTCCGGGCCTGGCGACCTTCGCGCTCGGCGAGTCCGGCGGGCGGATCGATCTTTCGCCCGGCCTGACGTTGGAGTCGTTGCGCCTCGACGAACGGCGGGCGCAGCTCGAGCTCACCCTGCGGGTGGCCGAAGAGCGTGCGGCGATGGGGCCGGCGCGGCTGTGGGCTTCGCTCGAATACAACTCCGCCCTCTTCGACGGCGCCACGGCGGAGCGGATGCTCGGTCACTTCACGACCCTGCTGGCGGGCGCCGTGGCCGATCCCGCCGCGAGCCAGACACCGATCTCCCGCCTGCCTCTGTTGACCGCGGCGGAACGGACCGCGGTCCTGGTCGACTGGAACGCCCCAACGCCCGGACATCTGGCCGGGCACCGGCAGGACCTTCTGCTGCACCAGCCGTTCGAGGCGCAGGCGGCGCGGACGCCGGAGGCCGAGGCGCTGGTGGCCGAGAGCCGGCTCACCTACGCCGAGCTGAGCCGGCGGGCCAACCAGCTCGCTTGGCATCTCCAGAAGATGGGAGTGGGGCCGGAGGTGCGGGTGGGGGTCCACCTGCCGCGCTCGGCGGACCTGGTGGTCTCGCTCCTCGCGGTGCTCAAGGCGGGCGGCGCGTACGTGCCGCTCGATCCCAAGTACCCGCGGGAGCGATTGGAGCTGATGCTCGCCGATTCTGGAGCACGGCTGGTGATCGGCGACGGCGCGATTGGCGGCCGGGAGGGCTGGCCGGGCTGGGAAGGCTGGCGCGGAACACCACCCTTGCGTGTCGACCTCGCGGCCGAGCGGGACCTCCTGGCGGCCTACAGCGGCTCCGATCCGCCGGCCGCGGCCCTGCCCGGCAACCTGGCCTACCTGATCTATACCTCGGGATCGACCGGCCGCCCGAAGGCGGTGGCGGTCGAGCACCGGAGCGCGGCCGTGATGACGCAGTGGGCGCGCGGCGTTTTCGCGCCCGCGGAGCTGGCCGGCGTCCTTGCCGCGACGTCGGTCGCGTTCGATCTCTCCGTCTTCGAGCTGTTCGTCCCGCTGTCGTGGGGCGGCCGGGTGATCCTGGCGGAGAACGCGCTGGAGTTGCCGCGGCTCGCGGCGGCCGGCGAGGTGACGCTTGTCAACACCGTGCCGTCCGCCATGGCGGAGCTGGTGCGCGGCGGCGGGCTGCCGCCGTCGGTCCGTACGGTCAACCTGGCCGGCGAGCCGATCCCGCGCGCGCTGGTGGACGCTGTCTACGCACAGCCCGGGGTCGAACGCTTCTACAACCTCTACGGTCCGTCCGAGGACACAACCTACTCGACGTTCGCGCTCCTGGCGGCGGGAGAGCCCCTGGAAGCTCCGGTGTCGATCGGGCTGCCGGTGGACGACACCGTGGCCTATGTGGTCGACCGCCGGGGCGAGCCGGTGCCGGTGGGCGTGCCGGGCGAGCTGTGGCTGGGCGGCGCGGGCCTCGCCCGCGGCTACCTGGGGCGTCCCGAGCTGACGGCGGAGCGTTTCGTGCCCGATCCGTTCGGCGAGCTGCACGGGGCGATCGGAGCGCGCCTCTACCGCACCGGCGACCTGGTGCGGCGGCGCCATGACCGGTTGGCCGGCCGGTTGGAGTTTTTGGGCCGCATCGATCACCAGGTGAAGATCCGCGGCTTCCGCATCGAGCTGGGCGAAGTCGAGGCGGCGCTGGCGGCGCATCCGGAGGTGCGCGAGGCGGTGGTCCTTGCGCTGCCGGAGCCCGGCGGTGTGGGGAGGCGGCTGGTGGCGTATGTGGCCGGCGCTCAGCCTGCCGTGCTCCGCCCCTATCTCCAGAAGCGTCTGCCGGACGCCTTCGTGCCCACGGCCTGGGTGATGCTGCCGGCACTGCCGCTGTCGCCCAACGGCAAGGTGGACCGCAGGGCGTTGGCGGCGATCGAGCCGCAGGCGGCATCCGGTATGGCGGCGGGGCCGAGCGCGCCGGTCGAGGAGGCGGTGGCCGGCCTGTTCGCCGAGGCGCTCGGCGTGCCGGCGGTGGGGGCGCACGACGACTTCTTCGCGCTGGGCGGGCATTCGCTGCTGGCCACCCGCGTGCTCGGCCGGGTGGCGCGCCTGTTCGCGGTCGACCTGCCGGTGAGCGCGCTGTTCCAGGCGCCGACCGCCGCCGCTCTTGCCTCCCGCATTGTTTCGGCGGCAGGCGGAGCCGCGTCGGCGCCGCCGATCGTGCCGGTCTCCCATCCGCATGAAGAGGAGAGCGCGGGATTCCCCCTCTCCTTTGCGCAGCAGCGGCTCTGGTTCCTCGATCAGCTCCAACCGGGCGGCGCGGCCTACAACATGCCGGGAGCGGTGCTCCTCGAAGGGCCGTTGGACATCGCCGCCCTGGAGGCGGCCCTCTCCGCGGTGGCGCGGCGGCAGGAGAGCCTGCGCACCCGCTTCGCCAGCCATGGCGGCCGGCCGGTGCAGATCGTCGATCCGCCGGCCCCGGTGGCGCTGCCGGTGGTCGACCTCGCGGCCCTGCCGGAGCGAGTGCGCGAGGCGGCAGCCCTGGCCCTGGCGGCGGACGAAGCGGCGCGGCCGTTTGATCTGACGCACGGGGGGCTCCTCCGCGCTTTCCTGCTCCGCCTCGCTCCGCAGCGCCACCTGAAGCTGTTGACCCTGCACCACATCGTGGCCGACGGCTGGTCGCTCGGTGTGCTGGTCACGGAGCTGGCGGCCTTGTACGGGCGGCAGGAGCTGGCGCCGCTCGCGGTGGGCTACGCCGACTTCGCGGTCTGGCAGCGGCGGTGGCTGGAAGGTGGGGCGCTCACGGCGCAGCTCGCCTGGTGGAAGGAGCGGCTGGCCGGCGCGCCCACCCGGCTGGAGCTGCCAGCCGATCACCCGCACCGTTCTCAGCGTCCAGCGGCGGCCGGCACGGAGCGCGGTGTCCATGTTCATGCGCCGCTCGCGCCGGAGCTGGCGGCGAGGCTGCGCGCGCTGTCTCAAGGAGCCAGCGGCGGTGCGACCCTCTTCATGGTCCTCCTGGCCGCTTTCGAGGCTCTCCTGGCGCGCGTCACCGGCCAGGACGACCTGCTGCTCGGTTCGGTGGTGGCCAACCGGACGCGGCCGGAGACGGAAGGATTGATCGGCCTGTTCGCCAACACCGTGATCCTGCGCGCCCGCCTGGAGGACGATCCACCATTCACCACGGCACTCGCGCGAGCCCGGGAAACCGCGCTGGGCGCCTGGGCGCATCAGGACCTCCCTCTTGAGCTTCTGGTGGAGGAGTTGCACCCGGAACGCGAAACCGGGCGGTCGCCGCTGTTCCAGGCCATGCTCGTGCTGCAGAACGTTCCGCTCGTCCTGGAGCTCCCCGGGCTCACCCTGCGCCGTGTGCCGGTGGACAGCGCCACCGCCAAGTTCGAGCTGACACTGGAGGTCACCGAAGAGGCGGACGGCGGACTCGGCACCCACTGGGAGCTGAGCCGGGATCTGTTCGACGCCGCGACCGGGCACCGCATGGCCGGCTGGCTCGGCGCGCTCCTGCGCGGCGCCGTGGGCTCACCCGCAAAACCGCTGTCGGAGCTGCCCCTGCTGGACGAGGCGGAGCGCCGGCAGCTCCTGGCGGACTGCAATCCACCGGCGTCGAGCGCTCGCCTGGCGACGCCGGTGCACCGGCTGTTCGAGCAGTGGGCGGCGCGGGCGCCGGAGCGGACCGCGATCGTCTCCGCCAACGGTGGAATGGCGCTGACCTATGGCGAGCTGAACGCCCGCGCCAACCGCCTGGCCCGCCACCTGCGCGCCCTGGGCGTCGGGCCGGAGACCCGCGTCGGCGTGGCCGTCGAGCGCTCGCCGGATCAGGTGACGGCGTTCCTGGCGGTGCTCAAGGCGGGCGGCGCGTACGTGCCGATGGACCTGTCCGATCCGCTGGAGCGGCTGGCGGCGATGGATGCGGAGGCGGAGGTCGAGCTGATGCTCTCCGAGGACCTGCTCGCGGCCGACGCCGAAGCAGTCGCGGCGCAGGCGGCGGAAAACCTGCCAGGACCCGATCCCGGAACCCTCGCCTATGTGATGTTCACCTCCGGCAGCACCGGACGGCCGAAGGCGGTGGCGGTAGAACACCGCGGCATCGTGCGGCTTGTTCAGGGAGCCAACTTCGCGGACCTCGGTCCGGATCAGGTCTTCCTGCAGCTCGCGCCCACCGCCTTCGACGCCTCGACCCTGGAGATCTGGGGGGCGCTCCTCGGCGGCGGGCGGCTGGTCCTCGCTCCCGGCGGCGTGCCGTCGCTGGACGATCTCGCGGCGCTTCTGGAGCACCACGGGGTCACCACCCTATGGCTCACCACCGGCCTGTTCCACCTGGTCGTGGAAGAGCGCATCGGCATCTTCCGCGGCCTCGCCCAGCTTCTCACCGGCGGCGACGTGCTGTCTCCGGAGGCGGTGAACCGCGTTCTGGCGGAGCTGCCCGGAGTCCGCCTGGTCAACGCCTACGGTCCGACGGAGAACACCACCTTCACCACCTGCCACACCGTCCGGGAGCCGGTCCCGCCGGGGGCCACCGTCGCGATCGGGCAGCCCATTTCCGGCACCCGTGTCGTGCTCCTGGACCGCCGCCTGCGGCCGGTGCCGGACGGTGTGCCCGGCGAGCTGCTCACCGGCGGCGCCGGGCTGGCCCGCGGCTACCTGGGGCGGCCGGACCTGACGGCGGAGCGCTTCGTGCCTGATCCGCTGGCGGAAGAGGCCGGCGAGCCCGGGGCGCGCCTCTACCGCACGGGTGACCTGGCGCGGTGGCGGGGTTTCGGCGAGCGGGGCCCCGAGCGAACCCTGGAGTTCCTCCGCCGCGCCGATCGTCAGGTCAAGATCCGCGGCTTCCGCGTCGAGCCGGGCGAGATCGAGGCGGTGCTCGCCGGGCATCCCGGGGTGGCGCGGGCCGCCGTGCTGGTGCTCGGACAGGGAGTGGACCGCCGGCTGGTGGCCGGCGTGGTCGCGGTGGCCGCCGCCGCCGTCGCCGGAGACCTCGTGGCGGAGCTCAAGGGCTGGTTGGCGGCGCGCCTGCCTTCCTGGCTCATTCCGGCGGTCGTCCTGGTGCCGGATCTGCCGTTGACCGCGAGCGGAAAAGTCGATCGGACGGCGCTGACTCTCCTCGTGCAGGGGGAGGCGGCAAGAGCGGTTGGAGGAGAGAGGTCTCCGGCCACGGCGCAACCGGTGCTCACGGCGCATCTGCCGCGCAATCCCACCGAAGAGCTGCTCGCCGGCATCCTGGCCGAGGTCCTCAATGTCGAGCGGGTGGGAATCCACGACGACTTCTTCGCCTTGGGCGGCCACTCCCTGCTCGCCACGCGGGCCGTCTCGCGCATCGTCGAGACCCTGAAGATCGAGCTGCCGCTCTCCGGTTTCTTCGCCACGCCCACGGTCGCCGGGCTGGCCGAGCGGCTGCGCACGGCGGGCGGTACGGCGCCTCTGCCTCCGGTCGTGCCAGTGCCGCGGGATCATCCGCGGGATCATCTCCTGTCGCCCCTTCCGTTGTCGTTCGCGCAGCAGCGCCTCTGGTTCCTCGACCGCCTGCGCCCCGGTAGCACGGCCTACAACCTGCCGGCGGCGGCGCGCCTCACCGGCGATCTGGATGCGGCGGTCCTGGAGCGGTGCCTGACCGAGATCGTGCGCCGCCACGAAGCGCTGCGCACCGTCTTCGCCGAGGACGGCGGCCAGCCGGTGCAGATCGTGCGGCCGGCCGGTCCGGCGGTTCTCACCTGCGTCGACCTGTCCGGCCTGGTGGAGACGGAGCGCTGGGAGCGGGCGTTGGACATCGCCACCCGCGAGGCGGCGCTGCCGTTCGACCTCGCCGCCGGTCCGGTCGTCCGCTTCGCCCTCGTCACGCTGGGAAGAGCCGACCACCTGCTCGTCGCGGCGTTCCACCACATCGCCGCGGACGGCTGGTCGCTGCCGGTCTTCCTCGGCGAATTGGCCGCGCTCTACGGCGCCTTCGCCGCCGGCCTTCCGTCCCCCCTGGCCGCGCTGCCTGTGCAATATGGCGACTTCGCGGTCTGGCAGCGGACGACCGTCGCGGGGCCGGCCTTTGCTCGCTCGCTCGCCTTCTGGCGCTGGCGCCTGGCGGACGCCGAGCCGCTCGACCTCGCGACCGACCGGCCGCGTGTCGGATCCGCCGGAGAAAGCGGTCCTCTCGCCGGAGCGCCGCTCGATCTCGCCGGCCTGTCGTCCGCCGTCGCTCTGCGCGCCCGCGAGGCCGGGGCGACCCGCTTCATGGTCGTCCTCTGCGGCGTCCTCGGCTGGCTCTCCCGCCTCACCGGCCAGACCGATCTGACGATCGTGACGCCGGTGGCCGGACGCGACCGCGCGGAGACCGAGGGTCTGATCGGCTTCTTCGCCAACACGCTGCCGCTGCGCACGGATCTGTCCGGCGATCCCGCTCTCGCCGACCTCCTGCCGCGCGTGCGGGCGACGGTCCTGGAGGCCTATGGCAACGGCGCGGTGCCGTTCGAGCGCCTGGTCGAGGAGCTGCACCCGGAGCGCTCCGCCGGCCGCACGCCCTTCGCCGACTTCATGCTCTCCTACCTGAGCCAGCCGCCCATGCCGGCGATCCCGGGCCTGGAGCTGGCGCCGCTCGACCTGCCGGGCGGCGAGGCCAAGCTCGACCTGGAGGCGGCGGTCTACGAGCGGGACGGCGTCTTGAGCGGTCTCCTGGAAGCGCGGGCCGATCTGTTTGAGCCGGCGACCCTGGAGCGCATGGCGGCCCACCTGCGGACCCTGCTCGCCGGAGCCTTGGAGGAACCTTCGCGCCGGCTCTCCGAGCTGCCGCTGCTGTCGGCCGCCGAGCGGCAGGAGATCGCCGCCTGGGGCCGGGCCGAAGCGGACGGAGGACCGGAGCCTGGCGAAACCGTGCTCGCGATGATCGCGTCGATCGCGGAGCGGGCGCCGGACGCCGCCGCGGTCGAGATGGGTGGCGCGGTCCTGACCTATGGCGGATTGATCGAGCGGGCCGGCCGCCTTGCCCGCCACCTGGCGGCGCTCGGGGTGCGGCCGGAAGCCCCGGTGGGCGTCTGCCTGGAGCGCTCGCCGGAGCAGGTGGTCGCCTTCCTGGCCGTGCTGGCGGCCGGCGGCGTCTACCTGCCGCTCGACCCGGCCTATCCGCGCGAACGGCTGGAGCTGCTCCTCGCGGACTCGGGAGCGCGCGTGCTGGTGACGCGGAGCGCCGAGGCGCCGGATTCCTTCGGAGACGGTGAGGAGCGCGCGGTCGTCCTGCTCGATCAGCTCGACGGACTCCAGATGCTGGAAGGGGAGCCGGTGGCGACCGTCGTCGATCCCTGGTCTCTCGCCTACCTGATCTACACCTCCGGCTCCTCCGGCCGGCCGAAAGGCGTCGGCGTCCCGCACGGCGCCCTCGCCGCGCACTGCCGCTCGGCGCGGCAGACCTATGGCCTCGCGCCGGGTGACCGCTGCCTGGGCTTCGCCTCGCCGGGCTTCGACGTCGCGGTCGAGCAGGTCCTGGCGCCCCTGGTGAGCGGCGCCACCCTGGTGCTGAGCGGCGCCCGCTTCTGGAGCCCGGACGAGCTGTCGCGGCAGAGCTGGAGCCTGGGTCTCACCCTGCTCGACCTGCCGACCGCCTACTGGCAGCGCTGGACGGCCGAAGGGGGTGCGGCGGAGGTGGGGCCGGCGGTACGCAGCGTGCTGGTGGGCGGCGAGGAGATGGCCGTCGCCGACGCCGGGACCTGGCGGCGCGAGGCGCGGCCCGGGCGCCGGCTGGTCGAGCTGATCAATGGATACGGTCCCACCGAGGCGGTGATCACCGCCACCCAGCAGGTTCTTCAAGGATCGGGAGACGATGACACTTTCGCCGGTCCGTCGGTGCCGATCGGCCGGCCGCTGCCGGGCCGCACGGCGTACGTCCTGGATGCTGCCGGCGGGCTGCTGCCGGCCGGGGCGCCCGGCGAGTTGGCTTTGGGCGGCGTGCTGGCGCGCGGCTATCACGGCGCGCCCGCGTTGACCGCCGAGCGCTTCGTGCCCGATCCGTTCGGCGGTATTGGAGCCACGGGAGCCATGGGGGGCGCCCGGCTCTACCGCACCGGCGACCGGGCTCGTTGGCGGCGGGGGCCGGCAGGCGCCGCGCTGGAGTTCCTCGGGCGGCTGGACGGCCAGGTGAAGATCCGCGGCTTCCGCATCGAGGTCGGCGAGATCGAGGCGGCCTTGCGCACCTATCCGGGAGTCGCCGCGGCGGCCGTCCTCGCCGTCCCCGGCCCCTCGGCCGGCCGGCGGCTCGCCGCCTGGATTGTGCCGGCGGCGGGAACGGACGCTCCGGCTCCGGCGGATCTCGCCGCCTTCCTGGTGGCGCGGCTGCCCGGCCACATGATCCCCGTCTCGTTCGTCTGTCTGGACGCGCTGCCGCTCACGCCGCACGGCAAGGTCGACCGGCGGGCCCTGGCGGCGATGGACGGTCCGCGCGGTCCGAGCCATGGTGATCCCGGGTCTCCCGGAGATCAGACAATGCCGCAATCAGCGCGCACCGCCACCGAGGAGACCCTGGCTGGGCTCTGGCGCGAGCTTCTCGGCGTCGAGCGGGTGGGGGCGCACGACGACTTCTTCCGGCTTGGCGGCCACTCGCTCCTGGCGACCCAGCTCACCGCCCGGGTGCGCGGCGTGTTCGGCGTCGACCTGCCGCTCTCCGAGCTGTTCGCGGCGCCGACCCTGGCCGCGGTCGCGCTGCGCATCGAAGCCGCCCGGGGAGGGATGGCCGGCGCCGCGCCGCCCCTGCGGCGGCGGGAGCAGGCAGGAGACGCGCCGCTCTCCTTCGCGCAGCAGCGCCTCTGGTTCCTGCAACAGCTCGAGCCCGAGAGCCCGGCCTATCACGTCTCCGGCGCCCTGCACCTGACCGGACCGCTCCTGCCCGGCGTGCTGGCCCGCGCCCTGGAGCGGATCGCCGCCCGTCACGAGGCGCTGCGCACCGTGTTCGTCGACTCCGCGGAGACCGGCGGTCCGGTGCAGCGCGCGCTGCCGATGGACCAGGTCTCGCTGCCGCTGCCTGTGGTCGACCTGCGCGGGCTGCCTGCGACAGCGAGGGGGGAGGCCGAGGCCCAGCGGCTGGGGCTCGCCGAGGCGCGCCGCCTGTTCGACCTGGAGCGCGGCCCGCTGTTCCGCGCCCTGCTCCTCCGCCTCGCCGCGGAAGAGCATCTGCTGGTCGTGGTGATGCACCACATCATCTCCGACGGCTGGTCGATGGGCGTGATGATGGGAGAGCTGGCCGCGCTCTACGACGCATTCGCCGTGGACAGCGTCGATCCGCTGCCGGAGCTGGCGTTGCAGGTGGCCGACTTCGCCGCCTGGCAGCGGAGCTGGCTCCAGGGCGCGGTGCTCGACCATGAGCTCGCCTGGTGGCGCACCCGTCTCGCCGAAGCGCCGCGCCTGGAGCTGCCGGGCGACCGGCCGCGCCCGGCGGTCAGCTCCGGGCGCGGCGGCAGCCTGCCGGTGAGCCTGCCGGCGGACCTCTCCACGCAGTTGCACGCGCTGGCGCGCGATGCGGGGGCGACGCTGTTCATGACGCTGCTCGCCGGCTTCGCCGTGGTCCTCCAGCGCTGGTCCGGGCAGGACGACCTGACCGTCGGCTCGCCGATCGCCAACCGCGACCGCTGGGAGATCGAGCCGCTCATCGGCTGTTTCGTCAACACGCTGCCGCTGCGGGTCCGCCTGGACGGGGAGCCCGCGTTCCGCTCCCTGCTCGGCCAGGTGCGCGCGACGACGCTCGGCGCCTACGACCACCAGGGGATCCCGTTCGAAAAGCTGGTGGAAGACCTGGCTCCCGAGCGCGACCGGGCGCACACGCCGTTGTTCCAGGTCATGCTGGTGTTGCAGAACGCACCGCAGCCGCCGCTCGCCCTGGGCGGCCTCACCCTCGCCCTGCGCGAGCTGCTCACCGGCACCGCCAAGTTCGACCTCACCCTGTCGCTCGGCGAGGAGGGCGGCGAGGTGCGGGGCGGGCTCGAATACAGCGCCGACCTCTTCCTGCCGGCGACCGCCGAGCGCCTGCTGCGCCACCTCGGCGAGCTGCTCCGGGGCGCCGTCGCGGACCCCGGCCGCCGGATCTCCGAGCTGCCGCTCCTCACCGCCGCCGAGCGGCAGGAGATCCTGGTCACCTGGAACGAGGCTGCCTGGAACGAGACTGAGGGGAAAGCGCCGGACGCGCTCCTCCTCTCCGATCTGGTGGCGGCGCAGGCGGCGCGCACGCCCGAGGCGACGGCTGTCGTGGGGACGGAGGAAAGCCTGACCTACCGGGAGCTGCTCAGCCGGGCCGACGCCCTGGCCTGCCGCCTCGACGGCCTCCTCCCGGCCGCTGTCGAGGCGCGCGTCGGCGTCTGCCTGGAGCGCACGCCCGATCTGGTGGTGACCCTCCTGGCGATCCTGCGCGTCGGGGCCGCCTACGTTCCGCTGGATCCGGCCTATCCGCGCGAGCGTCTGGAGTTCATGCTGCGCGATTCGGGAGCCGGGGTGCTGATCACCCAGGAGAGCCTGGACGGGCGCTGCGGCGCCTTCGCTGGGGCCGTGCTCCACCTGGACGCGCCGGACACGCCTGGCCCGTCACGGGCCTTGCCGAAAGCTCTGCCGGGCAATCTCGCCTACCTCATCTATACCTCCGGCTCCACCGGCACGCCGAAGGCGGTGGCCATCGAGCACCGCAGCGCCGTCGCGATGGTGGCCTGGGCCTTGAGCGTCTTCCGCGCCGAAGAGCTGGCGGGCGTCCTCTTCGCGACGTCGATCTGCTTCGATCTCTCGGTGTTTGAGCTGTTCGTGCCGCTCGCGGCGGGCGGCCGCGTCGTGGTGGCCGCCAACGCGCTCGCGCTGCCGGAGCTGCCGGCGGCGGGCGAGGTGACGCTGGTCAACACCGTGCCGTCGGTCATGGCGGAGCTGTCCGCGCCGGGGCGGCGGGACGGCTTCCCCGCGTCGGTGCGCACCGTGAACCTGGCCGGCGAGCCGCTCAAGGGCGCGCTGGCCGACGCCGTCCATGCTCTGCCCAGCGTGAGCCGGGTGGTCAATCTCTATGGGCCGTCCGAGGACACCACCTACTCGACCTGGACAGATGTTCCTCCGGCTCCGCGGCGGCAGGGCGAGCCGGGGATCGGCCGGCCGGTCGCCGGCACCCGGGTCTACCTGCTCGACCGCTGGGGCAATCCGGCGCCGGCAGGGGTGCCCGGCGAGCTGTTCCTCGGCGGCGCCGGGCTGGCGCGCGGCTATCTCGGGAGGCCCGAGCTGACCGCGGAGCGGTTCGTGCCCGATCCGTTCGCGGCGCTCCGCGGGGAGGCCGGCTCTCGGCTCTACCGCACCGGTGACCTGGCGCGCTGGCGGGCGGGTGATCTTGACGGTCATCTCGAATATTTGGGCAGAATCGACCAGCAGGTCAAGGTGCGCGGCTTCCGCATCGAGCTGGGGGAGATCGAGGCCGCGCTGGCGCGCCATCCGGCGGTGGCCGAGGCGGTCGTGCTGGCGCGCGACGACGAGGCGCAGGGCAGGCTGCTGGCCGCCTTCCTCGTCCCCCGTCCGCCGCTCGCCGTGCCGCCGGTCCAGGAGCTGCGCCGGTTCCTGCGCCAGACGCTGCCCGAGCCCATGGTCCCCGCGGCGTTCACCGAGCTGGCCGCGCTGCCGCTGACGCCGAACGGCAAGATCGACCGCCGCACCCTCACCCGCCTTCGCCTCGACGTCCCGGCGGGCGGTGCCGGCACAGGCACCGGCAGCACGCCGCGCACCCCGACGGAAGAGCTGCTCGCCGCCCTCTGGTGCGAAGTGCTGGGCCGCGAGCAGGTGGGGGTGCACGACAGCTTCTTCGACCTCGGCGGCCATTCGCTCCTCGCCACCCGGCTGGTGTCGCGAGTGCGCGCCACGTTCGGCAGCGAGATCCCCCTGGCCCGCCTGTTCGACGCGCCCACCATCGCCGAGCTGGCGCGGGTGCTCGACGAGGCGCGCAGCGCCGGCTCCCCGATGGCATTGATCGCGCGCACGGCGCCCATCCGGCCCATTCCACGCGAGGCCCGCGGCGGCGACCTGCCCCTCTCGTTCGCCCAGGAGCGGCTGTGGTTCCTCGAACGCATCCAGGAGGGCGCCGGGGTCTACAACGTGCCGCTCGCCCTGCGCCTCTGCGGTGCTCTCGACGTCTCGCGGCTGGCCTCGGCGTTCGGCGCCATCGTGGCGCGCCACGAAGCCCTGCGCACCGTCTTCCCCGAGCGCGACGGCGATCCGGTGCAGCGCATCCAGCCGGCGGCCGATCCCGCTCTGTGGAGCGTGCCGGTGGTCGACCTGGCGGCGCTGCCGGAGCCCGCCGCCGGTGAGGAAACCCGCCGGCTCGCCATCGCCGATTCGCTGGTTCCGTTCTCCCTGGTGAACGGTCCGCTGCTGCGCACCACCCTGATCCGGCTGGCCGCGGCCGAGCACCTGCTCCTCCTCGGCATCCACCACATCGTGTCCGACGGCTGGTCGCTCGGCGTCCTCCTCGGCGAGCTGTCGGCTTTTTACGGCGGGACCGGGAGCGATCTTCCGGCTCTCCCCGTGCAATACGCCGACTTCGCGGCGTGGCAGCGCGAGTGGCTGCGCGGCGGCGAGCTCGAGCGCCAGACCGCCTACTGGAAGCGCCAGCTCGCGGATGCGCCGGCGCTTCTGGAGCTGCCCGCCGACCGCCCGCGCCCGCTGGTGCAGAGCTGGCGCGGCGCCCAGATCCCGGTGCTCCTGCCGGCGCCCCTGGCCGCCCGGATCGCCGCGGCCGGCCGGCGGCAGGGCGCCACGCTGTTCATGCTCCTCCTCACCGCCTGGGACGTCCTCCTCCATCGCCACAGCGGGCAGCGGGATCTGAACGTCGGCACCCCCATCGCCGGAAGGAACCGCGGCGAGAGCGAGCGGCTGATCGGCTTCTTCGTCAACACCCTGGTGCTGCGCAGCCGGCTGGGTATCCTGGGGGAGGACCCGCCGTTCGCCGACCTCCTGGCGCGCACGCGGCGCACCGCGCTCGCCGCCTACGACCACCAGGACCTCCCGTTCGAGAAGCTGGTGGACGAGCTCAAGCCCGAGCGGACGATGAGCCACCAGCCGCTCTTCCAGGTGATGTTCGCCCTGCAGAACGCGCCCCTCGGAGCGCTGGAGCTGCCCGGCGGGCTGAGCCTGGAGCCGCTGGAGCTGCGCGCGGTGATCGCCAAGTTCGACCTCACGCTGAGCCTGATGGAGCGCCGCGTCCCGGGGAGCGGCGGGGCCGGCGGGAACACCGAGCTTTCCGGCCTGCTGGAGTACAACGCCGACATCTTCGATGCCGCCTCGGTGATCCGCCTGCTCGGCCATTTCAACGTCCTCCTCGAGGCGATCGCCGGGGGCAGCGGGGCGGAGCTGGCGCCGCCGGTCTCCGAGCTGCCGCTTCTCGCCGCTGCCGAGCGCCACCAGCTCCTCGTCGAATGGTCCGATGGGCGCCCCGATCCCCTGGGACCCTGCCTGCACGAGCTGTTCGAGGCCACCGTGGCGGCCGATCCGGAGGCGCCGGCGGTGGTCTGGGAGGACGTGGCCTGGACCTACGGCGAGCTCAACCGCCGCGCCAATCAGCTCGCCTGGCACCTGATCGCGCTGGGGGTCCAGCCCGAGACGCGAGTGGGTCTCTGTGTCGAGCGCTCGGCGGAGATGCTGGTCGGCATGCTCGGAGTGCTCAAGGCCGGCGGCGCCTATGTGCCGATCGATCCGGCGCATCCGCGGGAGCGCCTCGCCTTCATGCTGGAGGACACGCGGGCGCCGGTCCTCATCACCCAGGAGCGTCTGCGCGAGCTTCTGCCGGCGGCGATCGAAGCGCGGATTCTCCGCCTGGATGCCGACTGGGAGGAGATCTCCCGCCGTTCGCCGGGCAACCCGCCGCCGGCCGCCCTGGGGACCAACCCGGCCTACGTCATCTACACCTCGGGCTCGACCGGCATACCCAAGGGAGTGGTGACGCCGCACGACGCGGTGGTGGCCTACACCCAGGCCTCTTCCGCCGTCTACGGGATCCGCCCGGGCGAACGGAACCTGCAGTTCTCTTCGATCAGCTTCGATGCCAGCGTCGAGGAGATCTACGGCTGCCTGACCCATGGCGCGACACTCTATGTGCGCGGCGACGTGCAGGAGGGGATCTCGGAGTTTCTGGAGCGCTGCCGGACGCAGCGGATCACGCTGCTCCAGTTCCCGACCGCCTTCTGGCACCAACTCGTGACCGCGATGGAAGCCGAGTCGCTGGTCCTGCCGCCGACGATCCGCGCCATGTTCGTCGGCGGCGAGAAGATGCTCGCCCAGAGCCTGGTCTCCTGGTGGAAGCTGCTGCCGCCGGGCCTGCGCTTCATCAACGCCTACGGGCCGACCGAGACGACCGTGGCGGCGACGCTCTGCCAGCTTCCCGGGGATGCGCCGATCGACGACACCCTGCGCGAAGTGCCGCTCGGCCGGCCGCTCGTCCACTCCCGCGGCTACGTGCTCGACCGCGAGCTGCGGCCGGTGCCGATCGGCGTGACCGGCGAGCTGCTCATCGGTGGTCTCGGCCTGGCCCGCGGCTACCTCGACCGGCCGGCGCTGACGGCGGAGAAGTTCGTCCCCAATCCATATGCCGGCCTGTGGGGCCGGCCGGGAGAACGGCTGTACCGCACCGGCGATCTGGTCCGCCTGCTGCCGGGAGGGCTGCTGGAATTCGTCGGCCGCGCGGACGGGCAGATGAAGCTTCGCGGCTACCGGATCGAGCCGGGGGAGATCGAGGCGACGCTCGCCGGCCATCCGGCGGTCAGCCAGGTGGTGGTGCTGGCGCGCGAGGACGCCGCGGGCGACGTGCGGCTGGTGGCCTACGCCGCCGCCAAGGGCGAGCCGGCCCCGGAGCCGGAGGCCTTGCGCGACTATCTGGAGGAGCGCCTGCCCGCCTACATGGTGCCGCAGACCGTGCACGTCCTGGCGGAGCTGCCGGTGAGCGCGCAAGGGAAGGTGGACCGTCTCGCCCTGGCCCGCCTGACGCCCGAGGCCCGTCGCGAGCGGAAGACCTGGGCGGCGCCGCAGAACGAGGTGGAGGAGCGGATCGCCGCGGTCTGGCGCGAGCTGTTCGGCCTGAATGGTTTGCAGGGTCTGAATGGTCTGGACGACCCGAACGGGATCGGGGTCGACGACAACTTCTTCGACTCTGGGGGGAGCTCGCTGCTGCTGGTGAAGCTGCACAGCCGGTTGCAGAAGGCTCTGGAACGAACCTTCCCGCTGGTCGAGATCTTCAAGCATCCGACCATCCGCACGCTCGCCGCGAGCCTGGAGGCCGGCCAGACGGCCAGGCCCTCGCTCGACAAGGCGCGCGCCCGTACCGACACCCGCCGGGAGTCGATGCGCCAGATGCAACAGCTCCGCGATCAGCGGCGGGGCCGAACAAAAGAACGTTGAGCCGGTTGAGGAGATTGAGATGAGCGCCGACAGCAGCAGCGAAGCACACCAGGATCCCGCGCACGGAATCGCGATCATCGGCATGGCGGGCCGCTTCCCCGGCTCGCCCGACCTGGAGACGTTCTGGCAGAACCTGCGCGGCGGCGTGGAGTGCATCACCGTCTTCGGCGACGAGGAGCTGCGTGCGGCGGGCGTCGATCCCGCCGAGCTGGCCGATCCGCTCTACGTCCGCGCGCGCGGCACGCTGCCGGGGATCGAGCTGTTCGATCCCGCCTTCTTCGGCTTCACGCCGCGCGAGGCCGAGCTGCTCGATCCGCAGCACCGGGCGTTCCTGGAGTGCGCCTGGCAGGCGCTCGAGGACGCCGGCTACGATCCCGACCGCTTCTCCGGCCGGGTGGCGGTCTTCGGCGGCTCCGGCGCCGCCACCTACCTGCTGCACAACCTGCTCCCCAACATGGAGCTGCTGGAGAAGGTGGGCTCCCTGCAGGCGATGATCATGAACGAGGGGGACTTCCTCACCACCCGCGTCTCCTACAAGCTCAACCTCCGCGGTCCCAGCGTCGACGTGCAGACCGCCTGCTCGACCGCCCTGGTGGCGATCCACATGGCCTGCCAGAGCCTGTTCTCCGGGGAGAGCGACATGGCGCTCGCTGGCGGCGTGTCGATCGACGTGCCGCAGGTGAGCGGCTATCTCTACCAGGAGGCGAGCGTGATGTCCCCCGACGGCCACTGCCGCGCCTTCGACGAGAAGGCGGCGGGCACGGTCAACGGCTCGGGCTCCGGCGTCGTGCTGCTGAAGCGGCTGGCCGATGCGCTGGCCGACGGCGACTCGATCCACGCCGTCATCCTCGGCTCGGCGATCAACAACGACGGCTCCGGCAAGATCGGCTTCACCGCGCCGAGCGTCGAGGGGCAGTCGGAGGCGATCGCAGAAAGCCTGCTGATGGCCGGTGTCGATCCCGCGACGGTGACCTACGTCGAGGCGCACGGCAGCGGCACGCCGTTGGGCGATCCGGTGGAGATCGCGGCGCTCACCCTGGCCTTCCAGGGCGGGCTCGAAGACGCCGCGGAGCAGACCGGCTTCTGCGCCGTCGGCTCGGCGAAGACCAACCTCGGGCACTGCAACGCCGCTGCCGGCGTGGCCGGCCTGATCAAGACCGTCCTCTCCCTGAAGCACCGGGAGATCCCGCCCAGCCTCGGCTTCGAGCGGCCGAACCCGCAGATCGATTTCGCGGCGAGCCCGTTCTACGTCCCCACCCGCCTGACTCCCTGGCGGACCGGCGACGCGACCCCGCGCCGCGCCGGAGTCAGCTCGTTCGGCCTCGGCGGCACCAACGCCCACATCGTGCTGGAAGAGGCGCCGCGGCGGGAGCGGGGAGAGCCGGCGTCGCGGCCGGAGCAGCTCCTCGTCCTCTCGGCGCGCACGCCGGAGGCCCTGGAGCGGGTGGCCGCCAATCTGGCGGATCATCTCGAAGCGCACCCGGACCTTCCACTCGCCGATCTGGCGTGGACTCTCCAGGTCGGCCGCAAGGGTCTCGACCACCGCCGCGCGCTCGTCGTGCGGGACGCGGCTTCGGCGGTCGCAGACCTTCGCAACGGAAGCGCCGGAGCAGTGGGGCGCCGCGAGGGGACAGGGGACCGGCCGGTGGCCTTCCTCTTCCCCGGCCTCGGCGACCAGTACGCCGGCATGGCGCGCGGCCTGTATGACGCCGAGCCGGCATTCCGTGAAGCGTTCGACCTGTGCGTCGAGGGGTTGCGTCCGGAGCTGGGCCTCGACCTCCGCGAAGTTGTTTTCGCGGCGGCGGCCCCGCCGAAGTCCGGCTCCACAGGCCCCGACCTGCGCGCCATGCTGCGCCGGGGCGACGCGGAGCAGGACCCCGCGGCGGCGCGCCTGGCGGAGACCGCCGTCGCCCAGCCGGCGTGCTTCGCCGTCGAGTACGCGCTCGCCCGCCTGCTGATGAGCTGGGGAATCCGGCCGCAGGCGATGATCGGCTACAGTCTCGGCGAGTACGTGGCGGCCACGCTGGCCGGCGTGCTCTCGCTGGAGGACGCGCTCAAGCTCGTCGTGCGGCGCGCGCGGCTGATCCAGGAGCTGCCCGGCGGCGCCATGCTCGCCGTGCCGCTCGCGGAGGAGGCGGTCCGGCCGCTCCTGGCGGAGGCCGACCCCCGCCTCTCCCTCGCCGCCACCAACGGGCCGCACTTCTGCGTCGCCGGCGGCCCCTCCGAGGCGATCGAGGCGCTCGACCGGCTCCTCACGGAGCGCGGGGTGAGCTCGATCCGCTTGCAGACCACGCATGCCTTCCACACCGCCATGATGGAGCCGGCGGTCGCGGAGCTCCGGGAGCTGGCGCGGGGGCTCACCCTGCGGAGCCCCGAAATCCCCTACCTTTCCAACGTCACCGGCACCTGGATCACCCCGGACGATCTGGCGGACCCGTCCTACTGGGCACTGCACATGGTCGGCACCGTGCGGTTCGCCGAAGGGCTCGGCGAGCTGTTGGCGAGCCGCGAGACGGTGCTCGTCGAGGTGGGGCCGGGAGCGACCCTCGGCAGCCTGGCGCGGCAGCACCCGGCGGCCCCGGCCGGTCTCGCCGCGCTGTCCACCCTGCGGCGCGGGAGCGACGAGCGCTCCGAGCGATCAGACGTCGAGCACCTGCTGGAGGCGGTCGGAAAGCTCTGGATCGCGGGGGGAGGCGTCGACTGGGCGGCCTTCCATCGTGGGGAGACTGGCGAGCGCCGGCTGCGGGTTCCGCTGCCGACCTATCCGTTCGAGCGCGTGCGCTGCTGGATCGATCCGCCGCGGCGCGGTGAGGCGGCGCGCCGGGTCACCGCTCCGGCGACGACAGGGATCACTGACAGCGCGGACATCGCCGACTGGGGCTGGCTGCCGGTCTGGCGCCAGGCTCCTCCGGCCGGCCTGGCCTCGACAGCCGGCCTGTTGGAGGGATTGACGGGACCGGACGGCGAATCGGGCTGGCTGATCTTCTCCGGCGCCGCCAGCCGGGGGCTCGGCGAGAGGCTGGCCGCCAGGCTGCGGCAGGCAGGCCACCGGGTGGCGGCGGTGCTGCCGGGTGATCCCGGTGCCGGCTTCGCCGATCTCGGAGACGGCGTCTATGCCCTCGATCCGGCCGGGCGCGCGGGGTACGACGAGCTGGTCAGGGTCCTGCGGGCCGGGAATTCCGGCCGCATGCCCGGCCGCATCCTCCATCTCTGGGGAGTGGGCGGCGAGGCGCCCTCCTACGAGGAGGCGCAGCAGGCGGGCCTGCTCAGCCTGATGTTCCTGGAGCAGGCTCTCACCGGTGCCGCGGGGGCTTCCGGCGGGGGCGGTCCGGCCGGCGCCGACATCCGCATCGGCATGGTGGCGAGCCATCTCCACGAAGTGGTGGACGGCGACCGGGTGGAGCCCGCGAGGGCGACCATCCTCGGGGCGTGCCGGGTCATCCACCAGGAATCGTCGCACCTCACCTGCGCCAGCATCGACGTCGCGCCGGCGCCTGCCGGCTCGGCGGCCGAGGAGCGCCTCGCCGACCAGCTCCTCGCCGAGCTGTCGGCGGGCGGGCCGGACATCGAGCCGGCGGTCGCCTACCGCGGCCGCCAGCGCTGGGTGCGCCGCTTCGAGCGGCTCCGCCTGCCCCAGGTTATCGAATCGTCGGCCGCGAGCCGTCTGCGGGCCGGCGGCGCCTACCTGATCTCCGACGCGGTGCACGCCGTCGGCCTGGGCGCCGCGGAGTACATCACCGGCACCCTGGGCGCGCGGGCGGCGCTGGTGCTGCCGCCCGACTTCCCGGCGCGCGAGAAGTGGGAGGGGTGGCAGGCGTTGCCCGAGGTGCCGCCGGGGCAGGACGTGGCCGGCGCGGCGATCCGGCGGCTGCTCGCCCTGGAGCCGCTGGCGGAGGTCGCCATCCTGCGCGCCGACATCACCGATCCGGTCCAGGCACGGGCCGCGCTGGCCGCGGTCCGGGAACGTTTCGGCCGGCTGGACGGCGTCCTGCACACCGCCGGTTTCTTCACCGGCGGCCTGATCCAGCTCAAGACCCCGGAGGGCCTGGCCGCTTCACTGCGCCCGGTCGTGCAGGGCGCCGAAACGCTGCTGGCGGCCCTGTCTGAGGCTGCTGGAGAGCAGGAGACGCCGCCGTTCCTCGCTCTCACCGGCTCGACGCTGACCTTTGCCGGCGGCCTCGGACAGCTCGACATCGCGGCGGCCGGCGCCTATGTGGACGCCCTCGCCGAGAGCCGCGCCGCGCAGGCGGGCAGCGGAGCCGTGGAGACCCCGGAAATCATCGCCGTGCACTGGGACGCCTACCAGTGGGACGGCTGGCTCGCCCTCGGCACCTCGGTGCTGCCCGGCGTGTCGCCCGAGCAGCTCCGCCAGGACCTGGAGACCTACGGCACGCCGCCCACCGGCAGCGGCGAGGCGCTGCGCCGCCTGCTCGCGACGCCGCTGACCCGGGCGGTGATCTCGGCGCGCGACCTCGATGCGCTGATCGCGGAGACCGACTCCTTCACCATGGACACCTTCCTGGCGCAGATGGAGAAGGTGCGCGCCGAGCATCAGGGGCAGGCGCGGGCCGGCAGGGCGGGGATCGCCATCCCGTTCGTCGAGCCGAAGAATGAGCTGGAGCAGCGGGTCGCGGACGTCTGGGAGGAGCTGTTCGGTATCCAGCCCATCGGCCGCGACGACAACTTCCTGGAGCTGGGAGGGCACTCCCTGCTGGCGATCCAGATGGCGACCCAGCTCCGCACCCTCTTCGCGGTGGACCTGCCGGTGACCGTGTTGTTCGAGGCGCCGACGGTCGGCGAGCTGGCGGCGGTGATCGCCCGCGAGCAAGGTGGCGGCACCGTGGCCGAGGACGATCTCGAAAGCCTTCTGGCGCTGGTCGAAGGGCTCTCGCCGGAAGAGGCCTTGGAGAAGATGCAGGAGCTTGTGGAAGAGGGGATTTCGTGAACGATGTGAGCATCACCGGCCGGATCGCCAGCCTGTCGCCGGAGCAGCGGGCGCTTTTCGAGCGTCTGCGGGCGCAGAAAGAGCAACACGAGAAGAAGAAGGCGTCCGCGCCCCGCGGTCACCGGCCGCCGCCCATCCCGCGGCGCGGTCCGGGCGATCACTGGCCCCTCTCCTTCGACCAGGAGCGCCTCTGGTTTCTCTACACGCTCGATCCGCTGGCGACGGCCTACAACATCGATACAGCCTCGCGCATCCGTGGGCGGCTCGACCTGACGGCCCTCGGCCGTGCCTTCCAGGAGATTCCGCGGCGGCACGAGATCTGGCGCACCTCCTTCCGCGTGATCGACGGGCAGCCGGCGCAGGTGATCGCGCCGGAGATCGTCCTGCCCTCCTCGATCGTCGACCTGCGCGCCCTCCCCGCCGAGCGGCGCGAGCCGGCCGCGCACGAGCTGATGGTGCAGGAGACCCGGCGGCCTTTCGTGCTCGAGACGGGGCCGCTGGTGCGCGCCCTCCTCCTGCGCCTGGGCGACGAGGACCACATCTGCCAGCTCACCGTGCACCACATCGTCACCGACTGGGTCACCTTCCAGCTTTTCTGGTACGAGCTCGGCCTGCTGTACGACGCCTACACCGCCGGCCGGCCGTCGCCGCTGCCGGAGCTGCCGGTGCAGTACGCCGACTTCACGGTCTGGCAGCGGAGCTGGCTTCAGGGCGAGGTCCTGGACACCTACCGCGACTACTGGCTGGAGCGGCTCACCGGCGCGCCCCTCGTCCTCGATCTGCCGACCGACCGTCCGCGCCCCGCCGTGCAGACCACCCATGGCGGCCGCGAGGCGGTGCGGGTGGAGCGCGCCGCCGAGCTCAAGAGCCTGGCGCGCAAGGAGGGGCTCACCCCCTTCATGGCCGTGCTCGCCGCCTATCAGATTCTGCTCGCGCGCCACTCCGGCCAGGAGAAGCTCATCGTCGGCTCGCCGAACGCGAACCGCAACCGCGAGGAGATCGAGCCGGTCTTCGGTTTCTTTCTCACCCAGCTCGCGTTCTGTACCGACCTCGGCGGCGATCCGACCCTGCGCGAAGCATTGCGCCGCGTCCGCGACGTGGCGCTGGGAGCGTACGCGCACCAGGAGCTCCCCTTCGGCAAGCTGGTCGAAGCCCTGCAGCCGGAGCGCGATCTGTCGCGGGCGCCGATCATCCAGTCCGTCCTGCTCCTCCTCGACGGCTCGGTGCTCGACCAGAAGCTCGCCGACCTGCAACTGGAGCCGGTGGACGTCCACGACGGCAACGCCCGCTACGACGTGATGTTCGCCATGTGGGACCAGCCGGAGCTGATCATGGGCTGGTACGAGTACAACTCCGACCTCTGGGACGCCACCACCGTGTCGCGCATGGTCGAGGGCTTCGGGCTGGTCATCGCGGCCCTGCTCGCCGATCCCGACGCGCGGCTGTCCGGCGTGGCGATGATGTCGCCCGCCGCGCGTCATCAACTGCTGGTGGAATGGAACGATACCGTGGTCCCCCTGCCGGGGATCACGGCCCTCGACCTCTTCGAAGCCCGCGCGGCGGAGCGGCCGGAGGCGCCGGCCCTGGTCTGGAGAGCGCGCGCCACTTCGTACGGCGAGCTCGACGGGCGGGCGGGTCTCCTGGCCGCGCGGTTGCTGGAGCTCGGGGTCCGTCCCGGCGCCCGGGTGGCCGTCTGCCTCGAGCGGTGCCCGGACATGATCGCCGCCCTGCTGGCCGCATGGAAGGCGGCCTCCACCTACGTCCCGCTCGATCCGGAGCACCCGGCGGACCGGTTGTCCTACACGCTGGCGGACTCGGCGGCAGCGGCCCTGATCACCAGTGAGCGGGTCCTCGCCCACCTGGCGGCGGCCGGGCTCCCGGCGGACCTGCAAGTGCTCCTCCTGGAGTCGCTGCCGGCCGACCCGGCGATTCCGGCTGAGAGGGGCCGGCCGGCGGCGCGCCCCCTGCCCGCGACCCCAGCCTACGCCATCTACACCTCGGGCTCCACCGGCCGGCCCAAGGGGGCCGAGGTGCCGCACTCCGCCCTGATAAACCTTCTCCGGACGGTCGGGCCGTGGTGCTCCACGGGGGTGGACGACGCCTGGATGGCGGTGACGACCATCTCCTTCGACATCTCGGTGTTCGAGATCTTCCTCCCCCTGACCACGGGCGCGCGCATCGTCCTCGGGGACCGCGAGACGGCGCTGGACGGCCGGCTGCTCGCCCTCGCCATGGACGAGGGGGGCGCCACGCATCTCCAGGCCACGCCGGCCACCTGGCGCCAACTGGTCGATTCCGGCTGGGCGGGCCGCCCCGGCCTGCGGCGGCTGAGCAGCGGCGAGGCGCTGGGGCGTGATCTCGCCGCGGAGCTGCTGGCCCTGTGCGGCGACGCTCCGTTCTGGAACCTGTACGGCCCGACCGAGACCACCGTCTGGTCGACCGGGCAGCGGCTGGAGCCGGACGACCGGCACACGACGACGGTGACCACCCTCGGCCGGCCGTTCGACAACACGCAGGCGTACGTCCTCGATCGGGAGATGCGGCCGGTCCCCCTGGGCGCCAAGGGCGAGATCTTGCTGGGCGGGGCGGGCCTCGCCCAGGGTTACCTCGGACGGCCCGCGCTGACCGCCGACCGGTTCGTCCCCGACCCTCTCTCAGAGACGCCGGGCGCCCGCCTTTATCGCACCGGCGATTTCGTGCTCTGGCTGCCCGACGGTCTCCTCGCGTTCCTCGGGCGCGCCGACGAGCAGGTGAAGCTGCGCGGCTTCCGCATCGAGCCCGGGGAGATCGAGACCTGCCTGCGGCAGCACCCGGGGGCGGCGGACGCGGTCGTCCTGCTGCGCCAGGTGCAGGCGGGGGACAGCCGTCTGGCCGCGTATGTCGTCCCGGTCGACGCCGGTGCGCCACCGCCGGAGGAGGAGCTGCGCGCCGTGCTCCGCGGGCAGCTTCCCGAGCACATGGTGCCCTCCTTCTTCATCCCGGTGAGCTCCCTCCCCTTCACCCCCAACGGCAAGGTGGACCGCCAGGCGCTCGCGCGGATCGGTCCGGCGGCCGCGCCGCAGCCGGCCGCAGCGGGGGTGGCGCCGCGCAACGCGACCGAGGAGCTGCTGGCCGGCTTCTGGGAGACGGTGCTGGGGGAGGCCCCGGCCGGCGTAGATGCCGACTTCTTCACCAGCGGCGGCCACTCGCTTCTCGCCACTCAGCTCGTCCTGCGCATCCGGGACGCCTTCGGCCTCGACCTGCCGGTGCGGGCGGTGTTCGGGGCGCCGACGATCAGGGCTCAGGCCGAGATGATCGAAGGATTGCTGTCCGGGTCCGCCGCTCCCGCCGGTCTGGCACCTGGCAAGGATGCCGGTCCGATCCGGCCGCTACCGCGGCCGGCCTACCCGCTCCGCGTGCCGCTGTCCTTCGCTCAGGAGCGTCTCTGGTTCCTCGACCGCCTGACGCCGGGCAGCGTGGCCTACAACATGCCGCTCGCTCTGCGCTTGCGCGGCGCGCTCGATCCGGCCGCGCTGGAACGGGCCTTCGCGGAGCTCGTGCTGCGGCACGAGACGCTGCGCACCACCTTCAGCGACGAGGCCGGCCGGCCCATGCAGGTGATATCAGAGACTGGGGCGGCGGTCTGGCGCCTGCCTGTGGAGGACGCGGACGAAGACGACGTCCTGCGGCTGGCCGCCGAGGACGCCTCCAGCCCGTTCGACCTCGAGCACGGGCCGCTTCTGCGCTCCCGCCTGCTGCGCCTCGGGCCGGCCGACCACGTCCTCCTGCTCAGCATGCACCATGTCATCTCCGACCTGTGGTCCATGGGCGTTCTGGTCCGCGACATGGCGGCGCTCTACGCCGGAGCCTCCCTTCCGCCTCTGCCGGTGCAGTACGCCGATTTCGCGGTCTGGCAGCGCGAGTGGCTCCAGGGGGCCGAGCTCGAGAGGCAGATCACCTTCTGGCGTCTGCGGCTGGCCGGCGCCCCGCCGGCGCTGGACCTGCCGACCGACCGGCCGCGCCCCGCGACGCAGAGCGTCCGCGGCGCGAGCCTCCCCTTCGGCGCCGCGCCCGGCTCCCCCGGATTGGCCCGTGCGCTGGAAGAGCTGGCCCGGCGGCACGGAGCGACCCTGTTCATGCTGCTCACCGCGGGCCTGGCTGCCGTCCTGGCCCGTTTCGCCGGCCAGGACGACCTGGTGCTCGGCAGCCCGATCGCCAACCGGCAGCGGCCGGAGATCTCCGGGCTGATCGGCATGTTCGTCAACACCCTCGCTCTGCGGGTCGACCTGCGCGGTGAGCCCTCCTTCGGCGGCATCCTGGGCCGGGTGCGGGAGACCGCGCTCGACGCCTTCGCCCATCAGGACGTCCCGTTCGAGAAGTTGGTCGAAGCATTGCAGCCGCGGCGCGATCCCAGCCGCCACCCCCTGTTCCAGGCCGTGCTGGCGATGCAGAACGTGCCGCTCGGCACCGTCGAGCTGCCGGGCCTGGCGATGGAGCCGTTGGAGGTCGAGAGCACGGCGACCAAGTTCGATCTGACCCTGAGCCTCTGGGACAGCGCGGGAGACCTGACCGGCCGCCTCGAATACGCCGCCGACCTCTTCGACCGCGCCACCGCCGAGCGGATCGCCGGAGCGTTGCGCACCATGCTCGACGCCCTGGCGGAGAATCTCGCCGCCTTCTCCGCGCCGTACTTCGAGCTGCCCCTCTTCGCGGCCGAGGAGCGGCGGCAGATCCTGCTCGACCTGAACCGGACGGCGGCGGAGTTTCCGCGCGACGCCACGGTGCATGAGCTGTTCGCCGCCCAGGCCGCGGCGACGCCCGGGGCGACCGCGGTCGTCCAGGGCGCGGTGAGCCTCACCTACCGCGATCTCGCCCAGCGGGCCGACCGCCTCGGCCGGCGGTTGCTGGCTCTGGGGATCAGGCCCGAAGCGCGGGTCGGGCTCTGCGCCGGCCGTTCGCCGGACCTGATCGCGGCCCTGCTGGCGATCCTCCAGGCGGGAGGAGCCTATCTGCCGCTCGATCCGACGCACCCGCCGGAGCGCCTGGCGTGGATGCTGCGGGACGGCGGAGCGCAGGCCCTGCTGACCGAGCGGCGCCTGCTCGCTGGGCTCACGCCGGAGGGCGACCTGCCGGTGATGTTCCTCGATGATCTGGACGATCTGACCGTTCCGACCGAGCGACCGTTCCCCCGCGTGCCGGCCGATTCTCTCGCCTACGTGATGTACACCTCGGGGTCGACCGGCACGCCCAAGGGTGTGGCGGTGACCCATGGCAACGTCGTCCGCCTGGTGCGTGGTGCCGACTACGCGGACATGGGGCCGGAGCAGACCTGGTTGCAACTCGCGCCGGTCTCCTTCGACGCCGCGACCCTGGAGATCTGGGCGCCGTTGCTCAACGGCGGGCGCCTGGTGCTGTTCCCCGGCGACCGGCCGGCGCTGGACGACCTGGCCGAGGTGATCCGCGGCCAGGGCGTCACCTCTCTCTGGCTGACGGCGGGGTTGTTCCAGCAGATGATCGATCACAAGCTGGAGGGGCTGCGGCCGTTGCGGCAGCTCCTCACCGGCGGCGACGTGGTGCCGCCGGCACAGGTGAGGCGGGTCCTCGAAGCGCTTCCGGGTCTGACCCTGGTCGACGGCTACGGGCCGACCGAGGGGACGACGTTCACCTGCTGCTACCGCATGACCGACCCGCGGCAGGTACGCGGCTCGGTGCCGATCGGAACGCCGATCGCCAACGCCCGGGTGTACGTGCTGGACGCCGGTGCGCAGCCGCTGCCGCCGGGAGCGGCGGGGGAGCTGTACATCGGCGGCGCGGGACTGGCGCGCGGCTATCTGGACCGCCCGGAGCTGACGGCGGAGCGCTTCGTGCCCGACCCCTTCGGCGCGGAGACGGGGCTGGCCGGCGAGCGGCTGTATCGCACCGGCGACCGGGTGCGCTGGAGCGCGGCGGCCGGAGTCCTGGAGTTCCTGGGCCGGATGGGCACGGATGGCGCGGGCGATGGCCAGGTGAAGATCCGCGGTTTCCGGGTCGAGGCCGGCGAGGTCGAGGCGGCTCTCGCCGGCCACCCGGCGGTGCGGCAGGCGGCCGTGCTGGTCCGCGACGAGGGGCGGGGCAGGGAGCTGGCCGCCTGCGCCGTGCCGGCCGATCCCGCGGCGCCGCCGCCGGTAGCGGAGCTGCAACGCTTCCTGCGCAGCCGGCTGCCCGAGCCGATGGTGCCGTCGTTCTGGAGCTTCCTTGAGGAGCTGCCGCTCACCGCCAACGGCAAGGTGGACCGCCGGGCGTTGGAGACGATGATGGAGGGAGCGGCGAGCGCGGGGCACGGAGCCGGCGCGGTGCGTAAGGCGCCTCGCACACCGCTCGAAGAGCATCTGGTCGCGGCCTGCGCCGAGGTCCTGGGTCTCGACCGCGAGCGGGTCGGCGTGCTCGACAACTTCTTCGACCTCGGCGGCCACTCCCTGCTGGCGATCCAGCTCATCGCCCATCTCCGTGACCGGTGGAATCTGATCGTTCCTCTGCAGCTCATCTTCGACGCCGGCAACCTGGCGGATCTCGCCGAGCGCATCACCGAGCGCGAGCTGGCGGACCTCGATCCCGAGCTGCTGGCCGAGATGATGGCCGAGCTGAAGGAAGAGGAATGAGCGACGTCTCGGAGCGCCTGTCACGGCTGTCCCAGGAGGAGCGGGCGCTCCTGTTCGCGAAGCTGCGACGGAAGAAAGACCGGGAGGGTCCCCCCGGGGCGGAGGGATCTGAGGCGATCCCTCGCCGGGCAGATCCAGGACCGCCTCCTCCGCTGTCGTTCTCGCAGCAGCGACTCTGGTTCCTGCACCGGGTGGCGCCGGAAGATCCGGCCTACAACGTGCCCGTGGCGGCGGTGGTTCGCGGCCCGTTGGACCGGACGGCGCTGCGGCGTGCCCTGGCGGCGGTCTGCTCCCGGCACGAGTCGTTGCGCACCACCTTCGGCGAGGTGGACGGAGCTCCGGTGCAGCTCATCCTGCCTGCGCTGGAAATCGCGCTGCCGGTGGTGGACCTGTCGTGCCTGCCATCCGCCGACCGGGCGCCCGGCGAGATCGACCGGCTCTGCCGCGGCATCTTCTATCTCGCGTTCGATCTCGCCACCGGACCGCTGCTCCGCGCCGCCTTGCTGCGCCTGTCCCCCGACAGGCACGTCCTCGTGCTGGTGCAGCACCATGTCATCAGCGACGGCTGGTCCCTGGGCATCCTCATCCGCGATCTCCTCGCGCTGTACCGCGCCTTTCTCCAGGGGGGCGACCCATCCGGTGCGCTGCCGGCGTTACCCATCCAGTACGCCGACTACGCGCTCTGGCAGCGGCAGTGGCTGAGCGGCGAGCGGCTGGAGCGGCCGCTCGCCGTCTGGCGGCGGCGTCTCGGAGATCTGCCGTCACCCCTGGAGCTCCCCGCCGACCGCTCGCGTCCGCCGCTCAAGTCCTCCCGCGGCGCCGCCCGGCCGCTGCATCTCTCCGCCGCCGAGATGGACGGCGTGTCCTCCCTGGCGAGAGAGGAGGGGGCGACGCCGTACATGGTGTTGATGACGGTCCTCCAGGTCCTCCTCTACCGCTACACCGGGCAGACCGTCTTCGCGATCGGCTCCGCGGTGGCGAACCGCAACCGGCCGGAGCTCAAGGACCTGATCGGGTTTTTCATCAACACCCTGGCGTTGCGCGCCGAGGTCGCGGGCGACCCGCCGGTGCGCGAGCTCATGGCGCGGGTCCGCGACGTCGCCCTCGAAGCGTTCGCGCATCAGGACCTCCCCTTCGAGAAGCTGGTGGAGGAGCTGCGGCCGGAGCGCGACCCGAGCCGCACGCCGATCTTCCAGGTGTCGCTCTCCCTGCTCAACGCTCCCAAACCCCAGGTCGACCTTGGCGACCTCTCCCTGGAGGTCCTGCATCCGGATCCGGGGCTGGTCAAGTTCGACCTCGAGTTGGCTTTTGAGCACGATGAAGGGGGAAGGCTGAGCGGTTTTCTCAACTACAGCACGGCACTGTTCGAGGCCGCCACCGCGGCGCGCATGGCCGGCCACTTCCGGTCTCTCCTCGCCGCCACCCTCGCGGTGGCGCTCCCTGGTGGCACACCACGGATTTCGGAGCTGGACATGCTGAGCGCCCTGGAGCGCCGGCAGCTCCTCGACGACTGCAACCGGACCGCGGTCGAATGGCCGCGCGAGGTCTCTCCGGCCGAGTTGGTCGAGGCGTGGGCGGCGGTGCGGCCCGGGGCGCCGGCGGTGGTGTCTTCCGATGCGCCAGGGGGCGATCGAGTCATCACCTACGGTGAGCTGAACCGGCGCGCCGACCGGCTGGCCTGGCGTTTGCGCCGGCTGGGGGTCGGACCGGAGATGCCGGTCGCCGTCCTCGTGCCGCGCTCGGAAGAGATGTTCCTGGCCGCCCTGGCGGTCGCCAAGGCCGGCGGCGCCTATCTGCCGCTCGATCCCGCCTATCCGGACGAGCGGATCGCCGCGATCCTCGACGACGCCGCGGCGCCGGTGGCGCTCACCCTGGGAACCCTGGCCGGCCGGATCGGCGGCGGCCGGACGGTGCTCGCGATCGATGAGGCCGAGATCCTCGAACCGGACGACGCGGACGCCGGACCGCCGGCGCGTCTCGGTGCGTCCGGAAGCGTGGCCTACATCGTCTTCACCTCCGGCTCGACCGGCCGGCCGAAGGGGGTCGCGGCGACGCGCGGCGCGCTGATGAACCTGCTCTCCTGGAGCCGGCGCAACCTGTCCGTCAACCCGGACGACCGGTGCACCCTGACCGCCGGACCGGCGTTCGACGGCGCGGTCTGGGAGCTCTGGACCCTGCTGACGTCGGGAGCCGTCGTCCATCTTCCGGACGAGGAGACGCGCCTCTCGCCGCCACGCCTCGCGGGCTGGCTGGCGCGCGAACGGATCACCGTGTCGTTCCTGCCCACTCCGCTGGGCAACGCGTTCCTGGCCGAGCCCGCGGCGGCGGCGAGCTTCCTGCGCCGGCTCTGCGTGGGCGGCGACCGGCTGCACCGCGTCAGCCGCCGCGATCTCCCGTTCGCGGTGGTCAACCTGTACGGCCCCAGCGAGACCACGGTCGTCGCCACCTGCGCGCCGGCCGTCCTCGCCGAGCGGGAGGACCGCGATCCGTCCGTCGGCCGGCCGATCGACAACGCGCGGATCTACCTGCTCGACGGGCACCAGCAGCCGCTGCCGGTCGGGGTGGCCGGCGAGCTGTGGATCGGCGGCGAGATCCTGGCGCGCGGCTATCTCGGCCGTCCGGACCTCACCGCGGAGGTCTACCGGCCCGATCCCTTCGCGCCGTCCGCGGGCGCGCGGATGTACCGCACCGGGGACCTGGCGCGGCGGCGGCCGGAGGGGGACACGGTGGGGAACATCGAGATCCTGGGCCGGATCGACGAGCAGGTGAAAGTGCGCGGCTTCCGCATCGAGCTGGGCGAGATCGAGTCCGTGCTCTGCGACCATCCCCTGGTGAGCCAGGCGGTGGTGCTGGCGCGGGACGATGGCGGCGCGAGCGGCCGGCGGCTGGTGGCCTGCCTGGTGCTGAGCCGGGTGCCCGGCGGTGAGACGGCGGAGGCTCCGGAGGCTGATCTCCGGGCGCATCTGCGCCGCCGCCTGCCGGAGTACATGATCCCCGCGGCCTTCGTGGCGCTCCCGGCCCTGCCGCTCCTGCCCGGCGGCAAAGTGGACCGCCGGGCGCTCGGCACCATGGCGCTGCCCGCCGCTCCGGTGCGGGAATCGACCGCGCCGCGGAGCGAGACCGAGCGGCTGGTGGCCGGTCTCTGGGCGGAGGTGCTCGGCAGCGACAGGGTGGGGATCGACGAGAGCTTTTTCGATCTCGGCGGCCATTCGCTGCTCCTGGCGCGCGTCCAGACCCTCCTTGCCGAACGCCTCGGCCGGCAGGTGCCGCTGCTCAAGCTCATCGAGCTTCCCACCGCCGGCGCGCTGGCCGCCTGGCTGGACGGCGAGGTCGAAGCGGAGCCGGTCCGGGGAGGGGAGAGCCGCGACCGCACGGCCCGCCAGCGCCAGGCCCTGGAGCTGCAACGCCAGCGCGCGGCGCGGAGGCCGGCCGGCGCATGACCGATCTGAAAGGGCGGACCGAAGAGGGGGATCTGGGCCGGCGCCTGGCGGGCCTTTCGCTCGCCGAGCGGGCACGGCTGTTCAAAAAGCTCCGGGACAAGAAGTGGAGCGAGGAGAGCGCGGGCGTCCCACCGCTGGTGCCCAGAGACCGCTCGGCCGGTCCGCCCCCGCTCTCCTTCGCGCAGCAGCGGCTCTGGTTTCTCGACCGGCTGGCGCCGGGCGACGCGGCCTACAACATCGCCACGCCGCTCAGCATCACCGGACCGCTCGACGGCGCCCGCCTGCGCCGGGCGCTGGCAACGGTCGTCGCGCGGCACGAATCATTGCGCACGACGTTTCGGCTCGCCGGCAGCGAGCCCGTGCAGGAGATCGCGGCAGGTGAGGGAGCCGGTGTTCTGCCGCTGGTCGATCTGTCCGGTCTCGCCGGTGCGCGAAGGGAGGCCGAAGCGCTGAGGCTGCGCGAAGACGACGCCGCGTGCCCCTTCGACCTCGCGGCAGGCCCGCTGCTGCGGAGCGCGCTGCTGCGGCTGGAGCCGGAGCGCCACCACCTGGTGCTGAACCTCCACCACATCGTCAGCGACGGCTGGTCCAACGGCGTTCTGGTCCGCGAGCTGACCGCTCTCTATGCCGGCGAGACGCTGCCGGATCTGCCGGTCCAGTACGCCGACTTCGCGGTCTGGCAGCGGCGTTGGCTGGCCGGTGAGGTGCTGGCTCGGCAGACAGCCCTCTGGCGCCGGCGCCTGGCCGGGATGCCGCCGGCTCTCGACCTGCCGGCCGACCGGCTCCGGCCGCCGGTGCGGAGCAGCCACGGCGCGGGGCGTGAGCTGGAGCTGGCGCCAGCGCTGGTGCTGCGGCTCAAGGAGGTCGCGCGGAGCCAGGGAGCGACGCTGTTCACCGTTCTCCTGGCGGTTTTCCAGGCGCTGCTGTTCCGTTGGACCGGTCAGGACGACCTCTGCGTGGGAGTGCCGGTCGCCAACCGGAGCCGCCGCGAGGTGGCGGGCTTGATCGGCTTCTTCGTCAACACCCTGGTCGTGCGCGGCGATCTGTCCGGGAATCCCGGGCTCGGCGAGCTGCTGAAGCGGCTGCGGGAGGTGACCCTGGAGGCGTTCGAGCACCAGGACCTGCCGTTCGAGAAGCTGGTCGAGGAGCTGCGGCCGCAGCGGGACCCGAGCCGTTCGCCGCTGGTGCAGGTCCTGCTGACCCTCCAGAACACTCCCGGGGCCGCGCTTGCCGCGGCCGGCCTGCAACTGGAGATGGTGCCGCTGAAGGGGCGCGCGGCCAAAGGGGATCTCTCGGTGTCGCTGTCGGAGGGCGACGACGGACGGCTGGGCGGTGGCCTGACCTACAGCACGGACCTGTTCGATGCCACCACGATGCAGCGCTTCGCCGGCCACTTCGCGGCTTTCCTCGCCGCGGCCTCGGCCGATCCGCAGCGCTCGTTGGCGGAGCTCTCCTTTCTCTCCGCGGGAGAGACGGCGCAGCTTCTGCGCGAGTGGAACGACACCGGCCGATCGGTGGATCCATTGCCGTTGCACCTCCGTTTCGCGGCGCAGGCGCAGGCGACGCCCGATGCGATCGCGGTCGAGACTGCCGAGAGGCGGCTGACCTATCGCGAGCTCTCCGTCCGTGCCGGCGGTCTGGCGGCGCGGCTGGCCGGGCTGGGCGTCGGCCCCGAGGCAGTCGTCGCCGTGCAGGCCGACCGCTCTCCCGAGCTGATCATCGGCGCGCTCGGCGTCTGGATGGCAGGCGGTGTCTACCTGCCGCTCGATCCGTCGCATCCGCTGGAGCGCCGCGCGTGGGCGTTGGCGGATTCCGGTGCTGTGCTGCTCCTCGCTACGGGAGATGACGACCTGCCCGCGTTCTCCGGGCCGGTGATCCGGCTCCATGGGGAGATCGCGGAGATCGGGGACCAGGATGAGCTTGGGACATTACCCGCCTGGCACGGTCAGCTCGACGCGCTCGCCTACGTGCTCTACACCTCGGGCTCCACCGGCCGGCCGAAGGGAGTCATGGTGCCGCACCGCGGGCTTGCCAATCTATCGGGGCAGATGTCGGAACAGACGGCGCTCTTCGCCGCCGGTCCGGGGAGCCGGGTGCTGCTCTTCGCCTCGCCCGCCTTCGACGCCTCGCTACTCGATTTCGCCCTCGCCCTCGGCTCGGGCGGCACGCTCTGCCTGGTGCCCGGGCGGGAGCTGCCCGGGCTCGCCTCCCTCCTCCGCGAGCGGGCGATCACCCATCTCCACCTGCCGCCCTCGGCCCTGGCCGCGCTGGCCGAGGGCGGGCCGCCGGACGGGCTCGCCTGCGTGATCCTCGGCGGCGAGCCGTGCCCCGAGCCGCTGGCGGCTCTCTGGGGGGCCGGCCGCAGGCTGTTCAACGACTACGGGCCGACCGAGGCGACCGTGTTCGCGACCGTGGACGAGTTGGGACAAGGACGCCTGACCACCGGGCGGCCGATCGCGGGCGTCGAGGCCCACCTGCTCGACCGCGGGATGCGCTCCGTGCCCATCGGTGTGGCGGGCGAGATCTGCCTGGCCGGCGCCGGCCTCGCCCGCGGCTATCTGGGCCGGCCGGACCTGACGGCGGAGCGCTTCGTGCCCCACCCGTGCGCCGGTCCCGAAGACCGCGGAGCCCGGCTGTACCGCACGGGCGATCTGGCGCGGCGGCTGCCGGACGGACGGCTCGACTACCTGGGGAGGATCGACCGCCAAGTGAAGGTGCGCGGCGTGCGGATCGAGCTGGGCGAGATCGAGGCTGTGCTCCTCCGCCATCCGGAAGTCAAGGAGGCTGCGGTGGTGGCTCGCGGTGCCGGCATCGGTGGGGCCGGGACGAGCCTCGCCGCCTGGATCGCACCGGTCGAGCCGGCGGGGCTGCGCGCCTTCCTGCGGGACTCCCTGCCGGCTCCCGCCGTGCCGGCGGCGATCTTCGTCATCGACCGCCTGCCGCTGACCGCGAACGGCAAGGTGGACCGGGAGGCCCTGGTCCGCCTAGAGCTGGCCGCCGGCGCTTCCGGTCCGGTGGTCCGCAGCGAGGAGGCGCCGCCGCGCAACGAGCTGGAGCAGGCGGTGGCCAGGGTCTGGTGCGAGGTGCTCGGCCTGCCCGCGGTGTCCCGGGACGACAATTTCTTCGATCTGGGCGGCCACTCCCTGCTGCTCGCGCGGGTGCAGGCCGGGCTCGCCGCAGCCCTTGAGAGGGAGATCCCCCTGCTCAAGCTTTTCGAGCACCCGACCGTCGAGTCGCTGGCCGCCTGGCTGGATGGAACGAACGGCGGGACCCGCACCGACACGGACCACCAGCGGCGCGCCCAGCAGCAGCGGCAGGGGCTGGAGCTGCAGCGCCGCCGGTCGGCCGACCGGGGGGCGCCGCGGTGACCGACCCCCGGCTGGCGGGGCTTACGCCCAAGGATCGCGCGCGCCTCTTCGCCCGGCTGCTCGAGCGGAAAAAGGAGATGGCCGAGCCGGCCTTGCGGCAGGACCTTCCGGTGCCGCGGTCCCGGCAGGACGATCCGCCGCCGCTGTCGTTCGCGCAGCAGAGGCTGTGGTTCCTCGACCGCCTGATGCCCGGCAACGCCGCGTACAACATCCCGCTGGCCCTGCGCGTCCGCGGCGCCCTGGACGTCGACGGCCTGCGCCGCGCCCTGGTGGCGGTCGCGGCGCGCCAGGAGTCGTTGCGGACGACGTTCCAGGTGGCCGGCTCCGAGCCGGTGCAGGTGATCGCTCCCCTGCCGGCGACGACGGCGGCGGCGGTCTGCGAGCTGCCGCTGGTCGACCTGGCGGGATTGGGCGCGGCAGCCGAGGCGGAGGCGGCCCGGCTGCACGGGGAGGAGTCCATGCGCCCGTTCGATCTCGCCGCCGGTCCGCTGCTCCGGGCGGCCCTGCTCCGCCTCGCGGCGGACGAGCACGTGCTCACCCTCAACCTGCATCACATCATCAGCGACGGCTGGTCGAACGCGGTGCTGGTCCGCGAGCTGACCACCGCCTACGGCGGCGGCGCCCTGCCGGAGCTGCCGATCCAGTATGCCGACTTCGCCGTCTGGCAGCGCCGCTGGCTGGCGGGAGAGGTCCTGGAGAAGCAGATCGCCTTCTGGCGGCAGCGGCTGGCCGGGATGCCGGCCGCCCTCGACCTGCCGGCGGACCGGCCGCGGCCGCCGGTGCGCGGCAGCCGCGGCGCCCATGTGGACCTGAGCCTCGTCCCGGAAACCGCCGCCCGCTTGAAGGACCTGGCGCGGCGTGCGGGGACGACCCCGTTCGCCGTGCTGCTCGCGGCTTTCCAGACGGTGCTCTTCCGGTGGACGGAGCGGCGCGACCTCGCGGTCGGGGCGCCGGTCGCGAACCGGAGCCGCTCGGAGGTGGCGGGGCTGATCGGATTCTTCGTCAACACGCTCGTGTTGCGGAGCGACCTGTCGGGCGATCCGGAGTTCGGCGAGCTGGTGGCGGCGGTGCGCCAGACGGCGCTGGACGCTTTCGAGCACCAGGATCTGCCGTTCGAGAAACTGGTCGAAGAGCTGCGGCCGCAGCGGGACCCGAGCCGGCCGCCGCTCGTCCAGGTGCAGCTCGTGTTGCAGAACACGCCGGTGGCGGCGCTGGCGGTGAGCGGTCTGCGGATCGAGGTGATGGACTTCGCGGCGCGGACGGCGAAGCTCGATCTGTCGCTGTCGCTGGGGGAGGACGAGGGGGGCTTCCTCGGCTCGCTGACCTACGGCACGGACCTCTTCGACGCCCCCACCATCCAGCGCCTGGCCGGCCATCTCACCACTCTCCTCGCCGCCGCCTGCGCCGAGCCGCGGCTGCGCCTGTCGGAGATTCCCCTGCTCGGCGCGGCCGAGCGCGCGCAGGTGCTGCGCGAATGGAACGACACCCGTTCCGTGGCGGCGGACACCGATCTCGTCCCTGCGCTCTTCGCCCGCTACGCCGCGCTCTATCCGGACCGCCCGGCCGTGCTGTGCGGCGAAGAGACCCTCACCTATCGCGAGCTTTCTGGGTGGGTGGAGCGCCTGGCGCGCCAGTTGCGGAGGCGAGGTGTTGGTCCTGAGGCACGGGTGGCCCTGGCGGCCGGCCGGTCTCCGGCGATGGTCGCCGGGCTGCTCGCCGTGCTGGCGGCGGGAGGGGCCTACGTCCCCCTGGATCCGGCGCTTCCTGCCGGCCGCTGGGCCGATCTGCTGGCGCTCGCCGCGCCCGCGCTGGTCCTCGCCGAAGAGCCGTTCCTGGACCGCCTGCCCGCGGGGACCGCGCCGGTGCTGCTCGACGTTGGCGACGCGGTGTCCTCCGACGCTCCCGCGCTCCCTGAACTGCTCCCCGTGCTTCCGGAGAGTGCGGCCTATGTCCTCTTCACGTCGGGCTCGACCGGTGAGCCGAAGGGCGTCGTCGTCGAGCACCGCCAGCTCAGGAATTACGTGGACGCGGTGACCGCGCGCCTGGGGTTGCTCCCCGGGGAGGAGATCCACTTCGGCCTGGTGTCGACCTTCGCGGCCGACCTCGGGCACACGGTGCTCTTTCCGGCGCTCTGCTCCGGGGGCTGCCTGCACGTGGTGGCGGCCGACACCGCGCTCGACCCCGAAGCGTTCGCCCGCTCCGCGGAGCGCCATCCGATCGACGTGCTGAAGATCGTGCCGTCCCACCTCGCCGGGCTGCTCCAGGCCTCCCGCCCGGCCGCCGTGCTGCCGCGGCGGCTGCTGGTGCTCGGCGGTGAAGCGGCGTCCTGGGAGCTGGTCGACCGGGTGGCGGAGCTGGCGCCCGGCTGCGCGGTCTGGAACCACTACGGCCCCACGGAGACGACGGTGGGCGCCGTGGCGCAGCCGCTCCCGGCCGGGTCCCACCCCCGGCCGCTCCGGCCCTCCCTCGGCCGTCCCCTGAGCAACGTCGAGGCCTATGTGCTGGACCCGCGGCTGCAGCCGGTCGCTGCCGGCGTGCCGGGTGAGCTGTGGCTGGGCGGTGACGGCTTGGCGCGGGGCTATCTCGCGCGGCCCGAGCTGACGGCAGAGCGCTTCACGCCACATCCGTTCAGCTCTCAGAGCGGCGAGCGCCTCTACCGTACCGGCGACCGGATTCGCTGGCTGGCGGACGGAGCGCTCGAATTCCTTGGCCGAATGGACCGCCAGATCAAGATCCGCGGCTACCGCGTCGAGCCGGGAGAGATCGAGGCGGCGCTCGCCCGCCACCCCGCGGTGGCTGCCTGCGCCGTCCTGGTGCAGGGTGAAGAGGACGGAGCGGCGGCCGGCTTGACGGCCTATGTCACCTTGCACGATCCGCAGGCCGGCGCCGCCGCGCCGCAGGAGCTGCGCCTCTGGCTGGCCGGCCTCCTGCCGGCCCCCATGGTCCCGGCCGCCTGGGTGGTGCTGGAGGCGCTGCCGCTGACCGCCAACGGCAAGCTGGACCGCCGGGAGCTGGCGCGGATCGCTCCCGAGCCGGCGCGCGGAGAGCCCCTCGGCGCGCCACCGCGCACCGCGGTCGAGCGCGAGCTCGCCGCTCTCTGGTCGGAGGTGCTGGGGGTCGAGCGGGTCGGGATCGGCGACAGCTTTTTCGACCTGGGCGGCCACTCCCTGCTGCTGCCGCGGCTGCAAGCCGGCCTCCGCGAGAGGATGGGCCGGGAGGTGCCGCTGTTGAAACTGTTCGAGCACCCCACGATCGAGACCCTCGCCGCCTGGCTCGACGACGGCGCCGAGGAGGGGCTCGATTCCGGTGCCAGCCGCGACCGGATGCGGCGGCAACGGCAGGGATTGGAGCAGCAGCGCCAGAGACTCGCGCAGAGAAGGACGCCCTGAGAGTGGGTGTTTGCGCCTCCCTCCCGATCGGGCGCGTCTCACTCCCGATCGTCCGCGCCTCCCTCCCCAACGGGTGCGGCTCGCTCCCGACGTCTGTTCCTCCCTCCCCATCGGGCGCGTCTCGCTCCCGATCGCCTGCGCCGTGCTCCCCATCGGGCGCGGCTCGGCCCCGATCATCTGCGCCTCCCTCCTCATCGGGTGCGGCCCGTTCCCGATCGTCTGCGCCTCGCTCCCCATCGTGTGCGTCTCGGTCCCGATCGCCTGCGCCTCGCTCCCCATCGGGCGCGTCTCGCCCCCGATCGTCTGTGCCTCGCTCCCCATCGGGCGCGTCTCGCTCCGGTCGTCTGCGCCGTGCTCCCCATCGGGTTCGGCTCGCCCCCGATCGTCTGTGCCTCGCTCCCCGTCGGGCGCGGCTCGCACCCGATCGTCTACGCCTCGCTCCCCATCGGGCGTGGCTGGCTCCCGATCGTCTGCGCCTCCCTCCCCATCGGGTGCGGCCCCCGATCGTCTGTGCCTTGCTCCCCATGGATCAGTTTTCCGAGGTCTATAATCCCCTCTGTGTTCGGGCGGTTCTCGAACACGCGGCTCGTAGCCTCCGGCGTAAAAGCCCTCTCGACCAGCTGCTCACCCTGCTCTCCTTCCGGCACCATTCTGGAAGGGGCCTGGTGCTAATGTCGGCGGCCAGCGCGGCGGCTCGGCACAGGAGATCGTCATGACGGATTGGAACGACAGCCCACAGGATGGACTCAATAGTCTGGACATCGCCATCATCGCCATGGCCGGGCGTTTCCCCGGGGCGCCCGACGTCGAGCGCTTCTGGGAGAACCTGCGGGCCGGCGTGGAATCGATCCGGGCCTACACCGCGGACGAGCTGATCGCGCTCGGCGCCGATCCCGCGATGGCCCGCGACCCGGCCTACGTCAAGGTGGGCGCCACGCTGCCCGACATCGATCTCTTCGACGCCGGCTTCTTCGGCTTCTCGCCGCGCGAGGCCGAGATCCTCGACCCGCAGCAGCGGCTCTTCCTCGAGTGCGCCTGGGGCGTGCTGGAGAAGGCCGGCTACGACAGCGAGCGCTACCCGGGGCTGATCGGCGTCTACGCCGGCAGCGGCACGAACGAATATCTCCTCTTCCATCTGCTGCCCGGGCTGACCGACCTGCACAACGTCCTCCAGCTCACCATCGGCAACGAGAAGGACTTCCTGGCCACCCGCATCTCCTACGAGCTCGACCTGCGCGGGCCGAGCATCAACGTGCAGACCGGCTGCTCCAGCTCGCTGGTCGGAGTCCACCTCGCCTGCCAGTCGCTGCTCGCCTACCAGTGCGACATGGCGCTCGCCGGCGGCGTCTCGCTCCAGGTGCACGACGGCATCCCGGGCTATCTCTATTCGCCCGGCGGCGTGCTGTCGCCGGATGGCCACTGCCGCGCCTTCTCGGCCGGGGCGCAGGGGGCGGTCGCCGGCAGCGGCGTCGGCATCGTGGTGCTGAAACGGCTGGCTGACGCGATCGCAGACGGTGACACCGTCCACGCGGTGATCAAGGGCTCGGCCCTCAACAACGACGGCGCGGCGAAGATCGGCTACACGGCGCCGAGCATCGAAGGGCAGTCCAGGGTGATCGACATGGCGCAGGCCGCCGCGGCGGTCGATCCGCGCTCGATCTCCTATGTCGAGGCGCACGGCAGCGGCACACCGCTCGGCGACCCGATCGAGGTGACCGCCCTCACCCGCGCCTTCCGCGCCGGCACCCGCGACCGCGGCTTCTGCGCCCTCGGCTCGGTGAAGACCAACGTCGGCCACCTCGACACCGCCGCCGGCATGGCCGGCCTGATCAAGACCGCGCTCGCCCTGAATCACCGGCAGATCCCGCCGAGCCTCCACTTCGACCGCCCGAACCCGCAGATCGATTTTGCGGAGAGCCCCTTCTACGTCAACACCCGGCTCACCGACTGGCCCGCCGGCGACACGCCGCGGCGGGCTGGCGTCAGCTCGTTCGGCATCGGCGGCACCAACGCGCATCTGATCCTCGAGGAGGCGCCGCCGCTGCCGCCCTCCTCGCCGCCGCGCCCCTGGGATCTCCTGCTCCTCTCGGCGCGGAGCGCCGCGGCGCTGGAGCAGGCGACGGACGACCTCGGGGGGCATCTCGCTAACGGCTCGGCGGAGAATCTCTCAGACGTCGCCTGGACCCTCCAGACCGGCCGCCGCCGTTTTCTCCACCGCCGGGCGCTGGTCGTTCCGGGCGGCGCGACGGTGCAGGAGACGGCGAAAGCGCTCCGCGAGCGCGATCCGCAGCGGCTGCTCGGCGGCGTCGACGAGGCCGGCGACCGCTCCGTGGCGTTTCTCTTCCCCGGATTGGGAGACCACTATCCGGGCATGGCGGCGGGTCTCTACCACGACGAGCCGGTGTTCCGCCGCGAGATGGACGCCGCGGCGGAGATCCTCCGCCCGCTCCTGGGGCTCGACGTGCGCGAGGTGCTGTTCACTGCCGAGACGGCCACCCAGGAAAGCGGCGTGGATCTGCGCTCGATGCTCGGCCGCGGCGGCTCGCAGGCCATCCCGGCCGGCTCGCCGCTGCTGCGGACCGCGGTCGCCCAGCCGGCCGTCTTCGCCGTCGAGGTAGCCCTGGCCCGCCTGTGGATGAGCCGCGGCGTACGGCCGGCGGCGATGCTCGGCTACAGCCTCGGCGAATATGCCGCCGCCTGCATCGCCGGTGTCTTCTCCCTGGAGGACGGCTTGCGGCTGGTGGCGGAGCGGGCGCGGCTGATCGAAGGGCTGCCGGCCGGAGCGATGCTCGCCGTGCCGCTGCCGGCCGGCGAAGTGGGCGAGGTCGCCGCCGGTCTCTCGCCGCGCCTCTCGATCGCGGCGCTGAACGGGCCGGGCCTGACCGTCGTCGCCGGCCCGCCGGAGGAGGTCGAGGCGCTGGCCCGCGAGCTGGGCGGGCGCGGGATTGTCTCCCGGGCGCTGCCGACGACCCATGCCTTCCACTCCTCGATGATGGAGCCGATCGCCGGCCCGGTGGGGGAGCTGCTGGCCAGCGTGCGCCTGGCGGCGCCGTCGATCCCCTTCATCTCCGACGTGACCGGCACCTGGATCACCGCCGCCGAGGCGACCGATCCCGCCTACTGGGTAGCCCATCTGCTCCGCCCGGTCCGCTTCGGAGAGGGGATCGCCGAGCTGGGGAAGGACCCGGCGCGGGCGTTTCTCGAGGTCGGTCCCGGCCAGAGCCTGGGGAGCCTCGCGGCACAGCATCCGGCGATCGGAAGCGGCAGGATCGTTGCCGCATCGCTCCGTCACGCCTACGAGCGCCAGCCGGACGGTGCGTTCCTCACCGGCGCGCTCGCCCGTCTCTGGCTCGCCGGCTGCCGCATCGACTGGGCCGGCTTCCATGACGGCGAACAGCGGCGGCGGGTTCCGCTGCCCACCTATCCGTTCGAGCGCAAAAGGTATTGGATCTCTGGAAATGAGGCTCCCGTCGACACCGGCCGCACGGAGACCGCCGCGCGGGCCGAGGCGCCGCGCCACGGCCGCCCCTCGTCGCTGCGCAACGCCTTCGTGCCGCCGGCGAGCGAGCTCGAACGCGCGGTGGCGGATCTCTGGGAGCGCCTGCTCGGGATCGAGGGGATCGGCCTGCACGACAACTTCTTCGAGCTGGGCGGCCACTCCCTCCTCGGCACCCAGCTCGTCAACATGGCGCGCGAGGCGCTCGGGGTGGACGTGCCGCTGAACGCGCTGTTCGAAACGCCGACGGTGGCCGGCATGGCCTCCGCCGTGGCGGCCGGGCGTGCCGCGGCGGGCGGCGCCGGCCAGGCGCCGCCGCTCGTGCCCCTCGCTCCAACATTGCGGGACGGAGCGGGAGAGGGCGGGCTGCCGCTCTCCTTCTCGCAGTCGCGCATGTGGTTCCTGCACCGGCTGGAGCCCGCGTCGCCGGCCTACAACATCCCGTTCGCCGTGCGCCTCCAGGGAGAGGTCGTGCCGGCGGCGCTGGTCGCCGCGGTGCGCGGCGTCGTGCGCCGGCACGAAGCGCTGCGCACCACCTTCCCGGACGCTCCGGAGACCGCCGGAGCCGCGGCACAGGTGATCGCGCCGGCCACGGCGGCGGACCGTTTCGCCGTGCCGGTGATCGACCTCGCCGCGCTTTCGGAAGGGGGGGCCGAATCGCCGCAACACACCGAGCTGGAGCGGCTGGCCGCGCTGAGCGCCCGCGGTCCCTTCGACCTCGCGGCCGGCCCGCTGCTGCGCGTCACCCTGGTCCGCCTGGCCGCCGAGGAGCACGCGCTCCTCCTCAACATGCATCACATCGTCTCGGACGGCTGGTCGATCGGCGTCTTCCTGGGCGAGATGTCGGCGCTCTATGAAGCCTTCCGCCTGGGGCGGACACCGGACCTGCCGCTGCTGCCGCTGCAATATGCCGACTTCGCCGCCTGGCAGCGCCGCTGGTTGCAAGGCGAGGTGCTGGAGCGCCACCTGGAGTATTGGAAGACCAGGCTGGCCGGCCGCCCGGCGGTGCTCGAGCTGCCGGTGGACCACCCCCGCCGGGATACGGGTGCCTCGGCCGCGGGAGAGGTCTCCCTGGTCCTGCCCGCCGCGGTGGCGGCGCCGCTCCGCGCTCTCGCCGAGCGCGAAGGGGGGACCCCGTTCATCGCCCTCCTCGCCCTCTTCGCCGTGGTCCTCGGCCGCTGGTGCCGGCAGGACGACGTGGTGGTCGGAACCCCGATCGCCAACCGTACGCGGGCGGAGATCTCGGGCCTGATCGGCTTCTTCGTCAACACCCTGGTGCTGCGCTCCGATCTCACGGGCGATCCCACCTTCCGCGCGCTGCTCGGCCGGGTGGGGGAGACCGCGCGCGGCGCGTTCGCCCACCAGGATCTCCCGTTCGAGAAGCTGGTGGAGGAGATCCATCCCGAGCGGGCGCTGGCGGTCACGCCGCTGTTCCAGGTGCTGTTCGCCTATCAGAACGCGCCGCTGCCGCGCATCGAGCTGCCCCGCCTCACTATCGCCGGCCTGGAGTCCGGCGGCGCCAAGGCCGCCATGTTCGATCTGACGCTCACGGTCGGAGAGATTGGAACGGATGGGTTCTCGATGGCGCTCGAATTCGCCCGCAACCTGTTCGAGGAGACGACCGCGGAGCGCATGCTCGGCCACCTGGCGCGCCTGGCCGCGGCGGTGGTGGAGTCCCCCGACGCGTTCCTCTCCGCGCTGCCGATGCTCGCTCCCGAGGAGCGTCTCCAGCTCCTCAGCACGTGGAACGACACGGCGCGGCCGATCCCCGCCGCCGGATGGGCGCACGAGCAGGTGGCCGCGCAGGCGGCCCTGCGGCCGGAGGCGCTCGCCGTGGCGGATGCCGAGTCCCGGCTCAGCTCCGGCGACCTCGAAGCGCGCGCCGGCCGGCTGGCCGGCCGCCTGAGCGATCTCGGGGTGGGACCCGAGGTGCCGGTCGCCCTCTTCCTTGACCGCTCGCCGCTGCTCGTCGTCGCCGCCTACGCGGTGCTGAAGGCCGGCGGCGCCTATCTGCCGCTCGATCCCGGCTCGCCGCCCGAGCGGCTGGCGGCCATCCTTGCCGAGTCCGGCGCGCCGCTGGTGCTGACCCGCGAATCCCTGCGCGGCCGGCTGCCGGAGCTGCCAGAGACCGTCCAGGCTCTCGCCATCGATGCGCTGGACCTCTCCAGCCAACCTCCGCTCGCCGACCCGCCACGGCTGTCCCCGGAGAGCCCCGCCTACCTGATCTACACCTCCGGCTCGACCGGCGTACCCAAGGGGGTCGAGGTCACGCACGGCGCGCTGCGCAACCTGCTGGCCTGGCACGCGGAAACCTTCGCGGCCGCACCGGGCGAGCGGGGGACGCTGGTCGCCTCGCCCGGCTTCGACGTCTCGGTGCTGGAGATCTGGCCGCTCCTCGCGGCCGGCGGCAGCGTGCATGCGCCGGACGACGCGACGCGCCTCGCGCCGCCGGCCCTCCTGGGCTGGCTGGCTCGCGAGCGGATCACCCTCGGCTTCCTCCCCACCCCGCTCGCCGAGGCCGTGCTGCGCGAGCGCCTGCCCGCCGGGCTCGCCCTGCGCGTCCTGACCACCGCGGGCGACAAGCTGTTGCAGCCGCCGCGGCAGCCGCTGCCGTTCGTCTTCCACAACCTCTACGGCCCGGCCGAGTGCACGGTCATCGCGAGCGGCATCGTCGTACCGCCGGACGCGGCCGGCGGCGAGGCGCCGCCGATCGGCCGGCCGATCTCGAACTACACCATCCATCTCCTCGATCCGGCGCTCAACCCGGTGCCGGCCGGCGTTTCCGGGGAGCTGTTCATCGGCGGCGCGGGCCTGGCGCGCGGCTACCGGCGCCGGCCCGACCTGACCGCGGAGCGCTTCGTCCCCAGCCCCTTCGTGCCGGGGGAGCGCATCTACCAGACCGGCGACCTCGCCCGCTACCGGGCCGGCGGGGTCATCGACTTCCTCGGCCGGCTCGATCACCAGGTGAAGGTGCGCGGCTTCCGCATCGAGCTGGGCGAGGTGGAGACCGCCATCGCCGGCCAGCCGGGCGTCGTGGCCTGCGCGGTGGCCGTGCGGGCACAGCCGTCCGGCGACATGCGCCTGGTGGCCTATGTCGTGGCCGCCGCGGGCGGTGCCGGAGCCGCTGTCGGCGCCGAGCTGCGGCGCGGCCTGCGCTCCCGCCTTCCGGAGTACATGGTGCCGGCCGTTTTCGTCCTCCTGGACGCCCTTCCGATGACCGCCAACGGCAAGGTCGACCGCCAGGCGCTGCCCGAGCCGTCGGCGCGCGACGCCGGGGAGCACGTGCCGCCGCGGACTCCCGTCGAAGAGGAGCTGGCCCGCATCTGGTCCGAGCTGCTCGGGGTACCCTTGGCGCGGGTGGGAGTGAACGACAACTTCTTCGATCTCGGCGGGCACTCCCTGCTGGCCACCCAGTGCATCGCCAGGGTGCGCGACACGCTCGGCGTCGAGCTGCCGCTGCAGATCCTCTTCGGGACGGCGACGTTGGGCGACCTCGCCGACACCATCGTGGAGACCGAGCTGGCGCAGGCCGACAGCGAGGCCTTGCAGCAGATGTTGAACGAAATGGAGCTGGGAGACGGAATGGATCTGGACGAGCTGCGCGCCCTCCTGGCCGGTGGCGACGGTGAAGCCGGCGAGGGAGCGGAATGACGGAGCCGCAGCAAAAGCTCGCCGGTCTCTCGCGCCAGGAGAGGGCCGCACTGTTCGACCTGCTGCGCAAGAAGAAGGAGGCGGCGGGCGCCGCGTTCCGGATCGAGCGCCGCCCGGACCCGTCGCCACCCCCGCCCCTGTCATTCGCCCAGCTCCGCCTCTGGTTCCTGGACCGTCTGCATCCGGGAGATCCCACCTACAACCTCTCCTCGGTGGCGCAGATCCGGGGAGCGCTGCATCTGCCGTCCCTGCGGCTCGCCCTGACCGGCGTGGCCGACCGCCACGAGGCGCTCCGCACGACGTTCGCCATGCCTTCGCCGGCCGGCGTGGAGGGGAGCGAGCCGGTGCAGGTGATCGCGCCGCGCTTCGAGCCGGAGCTGCCGGTGGTGGATCTCCAGGCGCTGCCGGACGCCCTGCGCCGGCCCGAGCTGCACCGGCTCAGCGCGGAGGAGGCGCGCCGCACGTTCGATCTCGCGGCCGGACCCCTGCTGCGGGCGACGATCCTGCGGACCGAGGAGGAGCGCCACCTGCTCTTCCTGGTGGTGCATCACATCGTGAGCGACGGCTGGTCCATGGGCCTGCTGGTCGGCGAGTGCGTGACCCTCTATCAGGGTCTCGTCGCCGGCCGCCCTGCCGTCCTCCCCGAGCTGCCGTTCCAGTACCCCGACTTCGCCCTCTGGCAGCGGAGCTGGCTGCGCGGCGAGCAGCTCGAGGCCCAGCTCGACTATTGGAAGGAGCATCTCGGCGGTGCTGGAGGGAGTCCGCCGGAGCTCCTGCTGGCCGCCGACCATCCGCGGCCGGAGCGCCGGACTCCCGCCGGCGCCCAATTCGTTCTCCAGGTGTCTTCGGCGGTGACCGCGCGCCTGGCGGCGCTCGCCCGGGAGGAGAGCGGCACGCTGTTCTTCGCCCTGCTCGCCGCCTTCGAGGCGCTGCTCTGCCGTCTCTCGGGCCAGGACGACTTCTGCGTCGGCACGCCGATCGCCAACCGCAACCAGTCCGGCACCGAGCTGCTGATCGGCTTCTTCGTCAACACGCTCGTCCTCCGCGCCGACCTGTCCGGAGATCCGACCTTCCGCGAGCTGACCGGGCGGGTGCGCCGCGTGGCGCTGGGGGCCTACTCGCATCAGGACCTCCCCTTCGAGAAGCTGGTGGCCGAGCTGCAGCCCGAGCGCACCCCCGGCCGCAATCCGCTCTTCCAGGTGCTGCTCAGCTTCCAGAAGAGCGGCGAGACGCCGGCCTCGGTGGCCGCCGCGGACGCCGGAGAAGTGATGCTCGATCCCGGCACGGCGCGGCTCGATCTCTCCCTGTCGATCGCCGAGAAAGAGGGCGGGCTGGTCGCCGGCTTCGAGTACAGCCGCGACCTGTTCTCCGCCGCGACCATGACGCGCTGGACGGCGCAGCTCCTCGCCCTGCTGGACGGCGCGTCCGCGGCGCCGGATCTGCGGATCTCGCAGCTCCCCCTGCTCGCGGAGGCGGAGCGCTTCCAACTGGTCAGCGAATGGAACGACACCCACACGGCTCTGGAGACCTGGCGGAGTGTGCCGTTCCAGATCGCCCGGCAGGCGGAGCAGACTCCCGGCGCGGTCGCCGTGGAGACGGCGGCTGAGTCGCTGACCTACCGCGAGCTGTGGTCGCGGGCCGCCGGGCTGGCGCGCCGCCTGCGCGCGCTGGGCGTCGCATCCGAATCTCCTGTCGCCGTCTTCCTGGAGCGCACGCTCGACCTGCCGGCGGCGCTCCTCGGCGTCTGGGAGGCCGGCGCCGCCTACCTCCCGCTGGAGCCGGGGAGCCCCGCCGAGAGGCTGGCCTACATGCTGGACGACTCCGGCGCGGCGGTGGTGGTGACCTCGCGGGACCTCGCCGCGGCGCTGCCGGCGGGTGTGCGCCCGCTGTACGTCGAAGACGTGGAGCCCGAGCTCCATCCGGCCGAGCCGCACGATCCCCGCCCCGGAGATCTGGCCTACATCATCTATACCTCAGGCTCGACCGGCCGTCCCAAGGGGGTGATGGTGGAGCACGGCAGCCTCGCCGCCGTGCTTCGGGGCACCGGGTCGGAGCTGGGCTGGACGGCGGCGGACGCGATCCCCTGTCTGGCGCCGTTCGCCTTCGACATCTCGCTCTTCGAGCTGCTGTCGCCGCTCCTCGCCGGCGGCCGGGCGATCCTGGTCGGGCTGCGCCCGGCCTTCGATCTCGCCGGCCTCCTCGGTCTCCTCGGCCGGATCACCCGGCTGCACGCCGTGCCGGCCTTGATGCGCCGGATCGTGGACGATGTCCTGACCCGCAGGCTCGCCGCGCCGCGCCTGCGCACCGTCTTGACCGGCGGCGACGCGGTGCCGCCGGACCTCCTGGCGGATCTCAGGCGCGCCTTTCCGGCCGCCGAGGTCCGCGTCCTCTACGGGCCGACCGAGGGGACGATCGTCTGCGCCAGCCACCGTTCGGTTCCTGGCGACGGCGGAGACTACCCGCCGCTCGGCCGGCCGCTGCCGGACGCCGTGCTGCTCCTCTGCGACCGCGCCGGCAATCCGCTGCCGATCTTCGCGGCCGGCGAGATCTGGATCGGCGGTCCGGGGGTGAGCCGCGGCTATCTCGGCCTGCCGGAGCTGACCGCGGAGCGTTTCCCGGTGGTTCACGGCGAGCGCTTCTACCGCACCGGCGACATGGCGCGGCGGCGGGCCGACGGCACCCTGGAGTTCCTCGGCAGGGCCGACGAGCAGGTCAAGATCCGCGGCTTCCGCATCGAGCCCGGCGAGATCGAGGCGGCGCTCGCCGCCCATCCCGGTCTGCGCGCCGCCGCCGTCGTGGCGACGGCGCGGGAGGACGGCGGCGAGCGCCGCCTGGTGGCCTATGTCGTGCCCCACTCCGAGCCCGCACCCGAGCCAGCCGCGCTGCTCGATCACCTCCGCGCCACCCTGCCGGAGCACATGATCCCGGCCGCCGTCGTCGCCCTGCCGAGCCTCCCGCTCACCGCCAACGGCAAGATCGACCGCCGTGCCCTCGCGCAGAAGGCGCCGGCCCCGGGCTGGAGCGTGGCGGCGCAGGGCCAGGTGCCTCCGAGGACACCGCGCGAAGAGACCCTGGCGGCGATCTTCGCGGAGATCCTGAACGTCCCATCCCCGGGAGTCTTCGACGACTTCTTCGCCCTCGGCGGCCACTCGCTGCTCGCCATGCGCCTGGTGTCGCGCACCCGCGAGCTGCTCGGCGTCGAGCTGCCGCTGCGCTGTGTCTTCGAAACGCCGACCGTGGCCGGCCTCGCCGCCGCGCTGGATGCGGAGACGGGGAGCGATCAGTTGCCACCGATTCTCCCTGGAGCCCGCGACGCCAGCCCGCCGCTCTCCTTCGGCCAGGAGAGGCTCTGGTTCCTCGACCGCCTGGAGCCGGGCACCACGAGCCTGAACATGCCGTTCTCCCTGCGCCTGCGCGGCCCGCTGGACCGGCCGGCGCTCGCCGGGGCGCTCGCCGCGGTCGTGGCCCGCCACGATGTGCTGCGCACCGTCTATCGCGACGAAGGCGGCATCCCGCGTCAGATCGTGCGGCCGGCGATCGACGTCTTACTCCCCATCGCCGATCTCGCCGGCCTCCCCATGGAGCTCCGAGACATCGAAGCCACGCGCCTCGCCGCTGCGGAGATGAGCATTTCCTTCGATCTCGCGAACGGACCTGTGCTGCGCGCGCTCCTCGTCGCCCTGGACCCCGCCTCGCACGCCCTGCTGCTGACCGTCCACCACATCGCCGCCGACGGCTGGTCGATGGGCGTGCTCACCCGCGAGCTGACCGAGCTCTATACGGCCGCCGTCGAAGGCCGGCCGGCGCCGCTGCCGCCCCTCCCGGTCCAATACACCGACTTCGCGCGCTGGCAGCGCGACTGGCTGCGCGGCGACGTCCTGGCCGCGCAGACCGCCTGGTGGCGCGAGCAGCTCGGCGGCTCGCCGCCGCCTCTGGAGCTGCCCACCGACCGGCCGCGCCCTGCGGTGCAGACGTTCCGCGGCGCCTCGGCGCGGTTGCACATCACCACCGGTCTGACCGCCGAGCTGCACGCGCTCGCCCTCGGCGCCGGAGCGAGCCTGTTCATGGTCCTCCTCGCCGCCTTCCAGGCGCTGCTCCAGCGCTGGAGCGGCCAGGACGACGTTCTCGTCGGCGCGCCGATCGCCGGCCGGCGGCACCGCGAGACCGAAGGGCTGATCGGCTTCTTCCTGAATCACCTGGTGCTGCGCGGTCATCTGGCGGGCAACCCGACCTTCCGCGACCTGCTCGCCCGCACCCGCGAGACCACGCTCGGCGCCTTCGCGCACCAGGATGTCCCCTTCGAAGCGCTGCTCGCCGACCTCCAGCCCGAGCGCGACCTGTCGCGCACGCCGCTCTTCCAGGTCTTCTTCAACCTGGCCAACTTCGCGCAGGAGGAGATCCGGCTGCCGGGAGGCATCACCCTGGAGCCGCTCGGCGGCGGGGATGCCGAATCGAAGTTCGATCTGACCGTCTACGCCGCCGAAGGAGACGGCGGGATCGGCTTCAACCTGGTCTACAACGCCGATCTCTTCGACGCGCCGCGCATGGAAGAACTGCTCCGCCAGTATCACCTGCTCCTGGCAAACATCGCCCGCGATCCGGCGGCGCCGGTGGGCTCTTTCCCGCTGGTCACCACCGAAGCGGCCGCCCTGCTGCCCAATCCCACCGCGCCGCTCGGAGCGGAGTGGCGGGGCGCCGTCCACACCCTCTTCGCCGAGCGCGCCCGGCTCCATCCGGAGAAGCCGGCGGTCGTCGATCCGGAAGCGGTCTGGTCCTACGGCGACCTCGCCGCCGCGGTGGATCGCCTGGCACTCCGTCTCTACGCCGCGGGAGTGCAACGCGGCGACCGCGTGGCTGTCTGGGCGCACCGCAGCGCGCCGGCCGCCTTGGCGGTGCTTGGAACACTCCGCGCCGGAGCGGCCTTCGTGATGCTCGACCCCACCTATCCGCCGTCCCGCCTGGTCGACATCCTCCGCCTCGCCGAGCCGACCGCCTGGCTGGAGATCGCCGCCGCAGGCCCGCCGCCGCCGGCCGTCGAGGACTACATCCGCGAGAGCGCCGCGGACGGCACGCTGCTCTGCCGGGTGGTGCTGCCGGGCGGCGAACCGGATCAGACCGATCCGTCCGATCTGACCGATCCGTCCGATGCTCTGCCCACCGTCGGCCCCGACGACATCGCCTACGTCGCCTTCACCTCCGGCTCGACCGGCGTCCCGAAAGGCATCCTCGGCCGGCACGGTCCGCTCTCGCACTTCCTCCCCTGGCAGTGCGGGCGCTTCGGTCTGACCACGGACGACCGCTACAGCATGCTCTCCGGCCTGGCGCACGATCCGCTCCAGCGCGACATATTCACGCCGCTCTGCACCGGCGGAACGCTCATCGCGCCGCCGGCCGAGGACGTGCTCACGCCGGGCCGGCTGGCCGCCTGGGCGGCGCGCGAGCGGATCTCCGTCGCCCATCTCACGCCCGCCATGGCGCAGCTTCTCACCGAGACGACCGCCGGCGCCGACGTGCCGGTCCTCACCTCCTTGCGTTACGTGCTCCTGGTGGGCGACGTGCTCACCCGGCTCGACGTCGAGCGCATCGGCCGTCTGGCGCCATCGGCCACCTGCGTGAACCTCTACGGGAGCACGGAGACCCAGCGCGCCGTGGGCTATCACGTCGCGGAGCGCACCGAACCGGGAGAGCCCGCTCGCCAGATCCTGCCGCTCGGGCGCGGCATGCAGGACGTCCATCTCCTGGTCGTCAATTCCGCCGGCGCGCTGGCGGGAATCGGAGAGGTGGGGGAGATCTGGGTGCGCAGCCCGCACCTCGCCCGTGGCTACCTTGGAGACCCGGTGCTGACCGGCGAGCGCTTCCGGATCAATCCGTTCACTGGGCTTGAAGGCGACCGCGTCTACCGCACCGGTGACCTCGGCCGCTACCTGCCGGACGGCGAGGTTGCCTTTGCCGGCCGCGCCGATCAGCAGGTGAAGATCCGCGGTTTCCGCATCGAGCTGGGAGAGATCGAGGCGATCCTCGGCGGCCTGCCGGGAGTGCGCGAGGCGGTCGTCCTGGCACGTGGTGATGGATCGGAAGAGCGGCGACTCGTCGCCTACGTGACGCCGCTCGATTCTGAGGCTCCTCCTGACACCACAGCCCTGCGCGACGGCCTGCGCGCCCAACTGCCCGCCTACATGGTGCCCTCGGCCTTCGTGGCGCTGGACCGCCTGCCAGTGACCCCGAACGGCAAGCTGGACCGCAAGGCGCTCGGCAAGATCGAGCCCGAGGGGCAGGACGCCGGCCTCGCCGCCACCTACATCGAGCCGTCGAGCGATCTCGAACGGCGCATCGCCGCGCTCTGGCGCGAGGTGCTGGGCGTCGAGCAGGTCGGCGTGCGCCACAACTTCTTCGACCTCGGCGGCCATTCGCTCCTCCTCGTCCGCCTGCACGCCCGCCTCCAGGAAGAGCTGGGCCGCGAGCTGCCATTGGTCGATCTGTTCATGCATCCCAACATCGAAGCGCTGGCCCGGCATCTAGAGCAGCAGGCCGGCGGCGGGGGAGGCCCCGCGCGCGAAGAAGCGGCGCGCGACCGGGCACAACGGCAGATCGAAGCCGCGCGCCGGCAGAAGGAACAGGCAAGGGCGCGTCGAGGAGGCAGGGAATGAGTGGGGCCGGAGGAATCGATGGCATCGCCATCATCGGCATGGCGGGCCGTTTTCCGCGCGCCCGCACCATCGAGGAGCTGTGGCGCAACCTGCGCGACGGCGTCGACTGCATCTCCGACTTCACCGACGACGAGCTGGAGATCCCGCCGCCGCCCGAGCTGCGCGGCGATCCCCGCTTCGTCAAGGCGCGCGGCGTGCTCGACGAGATCGATCTCTTCGACGCCGCCTTCTTCGACGTCCCGCCGCGCCAGGCCGAGGCCATGGACCCGCAGCACCGCCTCTTCCTGGAAACCTCCTGGAAGGCCCTGGAAGACGCCGGCTACGATCCGCAGCGCTACCCCGGCTCGATCGGCGTCTTCGGCGGCGTGACGCTGAGCAGCTACTTCCTGCGCCACCTGCAAACGCATCCCGAGCTGTTGCAGACCCTCGGCAGCTACCAGGTGGCCCTCGGCACCGACCGCGACTACCTGACCACCCTCGTCTCCTACAAGCTCGGCCTGCGCGGCCCGAGCGTCGACGTGCAGACCGCCTGCTCGACCTCGCTCGTCGCCGCCGTCCTCGCCTGCCAGAGCCTGCTCGGCTACCACTGCGACATGGCGCTCGCGGGAGGCGTCTCGATCAAGGTGCCGCAGCAGAGCGGCTATCTCTACCAGCCCGGCGGCCTCGATTCGTCCGACGGCCGCTGCCGCACCTTCGACGCCCGCGCCGACGGCTCGGTCTACGGCAGCGGCGTCGGCGTCGTGGTCCTCAAGCGGCTGGAGGACGCCCTCGCCGACGGCGACGCGATCCACGCCGTGATCCTCGGCGGCGCCATGAACAACGACGGCGCCGCCCGCGTCGGCTTCACCGCCCCTGGCGTCGAAGGGCAGGCCGAGGTGATCGCCAACGCGCAGGCCCTGGCCGGTGTCGATCCCGAGACCATCGGCTACGTCGAATGCCACGGCACCGGCACCGCCCTCGGCGATCCGATCGAGGTCGCCGCGCTCACCCGCGCCTTCCGCGCCGGAGGCAGCCGAAGCCGCGGCTTCTGCGCCCTGGGATCGATCAAGAGCAACATCGGCCACTGCTCGGCCGCGGCCGGAGTCGCCGGTCTGATCAAGGCGGCCCTCGCCGTGCGCCACCGCCAGATCCCGCCGAGCCTGCATTTCGAAAAGCCCAATCCGGGGATCGATTTCACCGCGAGCCCGTTCTACGTCAGCCAGAATCTGACCGACTGGACCGCGGACCACCCGCTGCGCGCCGGAGTCAGCTCCTTCGGCCTCGGCGGCACCAACGCCCACCTCGTGCTCGAAGAGGCGCCGGAGCCGGAGCCGTTGAGGCTGTCGGAGCCGGGCCGCCCCTGGCAGCTCCTCCTCCTCTCGGCGAGAACCGAAACCGCCCTGGAGACCGCAACCGACGCCCTGGCCGCCGACCTGGAAGAGCAACCGGACCGGCCGTTCGCCGACGTCGCCTTCACCGCCCAGGTCGGCCGCCGCGCCTTCGCCCAACGCCGCGTCCTCGTCTGCCGCGACGGCGAAGACGCCCGCCAGGCGCTCGCCGCGCGCGATCCGAGGCGGCTCCTCACCGCCCAGCGCGAGCCGGGAAAACGGCCCGTCGCGTTCCTTTTTCCCGGCGTGGGTGACCATTACACTGGCATGGCGCGAGGCCTCTACGCCGCCGAGCCCACCTTCCGCGAGCATCTGGACCGCATCTGCGATCTCTTCAAACCACGGTTGGGAAGCGATCTGCGGGAGGCGCTGGGGATTCTTGGATCTGGAGAGAGGGAGGAGGCGACGGGCGGACCGGACCTGCGACGCATGCTCGGCCGGGGACCTCACACCCCTAACCCCCCTCTCCCATCGCCCCCCCGACCACCGGGAGAGGGGGCGGGGGTGAGGTCCCGCGGTGCGGCGCAGGACGCCCTCGCCCGCACCCTCCACGCCCAACCCGCCGTCTTCGCCGTCGAGTACGCTCTGGCGCAACTCTGGATGGAGTGGGGAATCGTCCCCGATGCCCTCTTCGGCTACAGTCTGGGCGAATACACCGCCGCCTGCCTCGCCGGTGTCCTGCCGCTCGAAGACGCCGTGCTCCTCGTCGCCGAACGGGCCCGGCTGCTCGACGGACTCCCCGGCGGACGCATGCTGGCCGTGCCGCTCTCCGAGAGCGAGATCACACCCCGCCTCGCCGCCGCCGGGCTCGACCTCGCGGCGATCAATTCGATCGGGGCGCCGGGCGTCTGCGTCGCCGCCGGCCCCGAGGATCTCGTCCTCGCCTTCCGCGACCAACTCGCCGCCGAAGGAATTCCCAGCCGCCTCCTCACCGCCGAGCACGCCTTCCACTCGCGCTGGATGGAGCCGATCGCGCCGGCTCTCACCCGCCTGGCCCGGGGCCTGCGTCTCGCGCCGCCGAAGATCCCCTACATTTCCGACGTCACCGGAGCCTGGATCACCCCGGCCGAAGCGACCGATCCCGGCTACTGGGCGCGCCACCTCTGCCGCCCGGTCCGCTTCGCCGCCGGCCTCGCGGCACTCTGGAAAGATCCCGCCAGGGTGCTCCTGGAGGTCGGTCCCGGTTTCGGCCTGTCGACGCTGGCGATGCAGTCGGTCGGCGAGGAGGCCTCTGAGCGCCTCGCTCTCCCTTCGATGCGCAACGAGCACGACCACCAGCCGGACGAAGCCTTCCTGCTCGGAGCCCTCGGCAAGCTCTGGCTCGCCGGAGTCGAGATCGACTGGCAGGGCTTCTGGCGCCACGAAGGACGCCACCGCGTCCGCCTGCCCGGCTATCCCTTCGAACGCTCACGTTTCTGGATCGATCCCGCGCCTCTGGACTTTCCGCGCGCGGCGGCGATCCGGCCCAGTGGACAGACGGAGACGATCTCCACCGCCTTGACCGGCGGCGACGAATTCGCCCGTGCCCGCGATCGTGCGCCCGGCCGGCGGCTGGTGCTGATCGAGGACGACGAGACCGCCCGCCGCATCGCCCGCCTCCGCGAGCTTGAAGCCCTCGGAGCTGAGGTCGTGGTGCTGACCGCCGCCGAAGCCGCAGCCCTGCCGGCCGAGGCGCCCGCGTCATCTCGGGCCACGCTCGGTGGCCGTCATGCCCGCCCGCGGCTCTCCAACGCCTACGTCGCGCCGGAGACCACCGCCGAGATTCGCATCGCCGGCATCTTCGAGGAGCTGCTGGGGATCGCCGGAGTCGGAGCGCACGACAGCTTCTTCGATCTCGGCGGCCACTCGCTGCTGGCGACCCAGGTTCTGGCCCGTCTGCGCGACCGCTTCGGCGTCGAGCTGCAGCTCCCGGAGATGTTCGCCGAGCCGACCGCCGCCGGCCTGGCGCGGCACGTCCAGGTCTCCGAGGTTCCGGAGACTCCGGCCAAGCCCGTTCCGGTTCCGCGCACCGGCGATCTGCCCCTGTCCTCGCCGCAGGAGCGCCTCTGGTTCCTCGACCGCCTGATGCCTGGCAACCCCTTCTACAACCTGGCCGGCGGCGTGCTCTTGAACGGACCCTTGCAACCTGCCGCCTTGCGGGCCGCCTTCGCCGCCCTGCTGCGCCGTCATGAGGTTCTGCGGACCGGTTTCCCCGAAGTCGCCGGCGGTCCCCTGCAACGGATCGAGCCGGAGGTCGGATTCATCCTGCCGCTGATCGATCTCTCGGCGCTCCCTGCTGCTCTCCGCGAGCACGAAGCCAACCGCGTCGCCGCCGAGCGCGTTCGCCAGCCGTTCGATCTCGCCCGGCCGCCGCTCCTGCGCGCGACGCTTCTGCGGTTGGGAGCGGAGGGCACGGCTCACGCCCTCCTCTACGCCATCCATCACATCGTCTCCGACGGCTGGTCCCTCGGGATCCTGATGCGCGAGATCGCCGCTCTCTATGCGGCTGTCGAGCTTGCTCCCCTGTCCCTGCAACACGCCGACTTCGCCGTCTGGCAGCGCGGCTGGATGACCGGCGAGGTCCTGGCGCGCCAGATCGGCTACTGGCGCGACCACCTCGCCGGAGCGCCGATCACCGAGATCCCGTCCGACTTTCCGCGCCCCGCGATCCAGACCTTCCGCGGCGCCACCCGGCGGGTGGCCTATCCTGCGCCCCTCGCCGCCGCGGTCACCGGGCTCGCCCAGAGGAGCGGCGCCTCGCCGTTCATGGTGCTGCTCGCCGGTTTTCTCGCCGTGCTGGCGCGCTGGACCGGACAGGAGGATCTGGTGGTCGGCACGCCGGTCGCGAACCGCCGGCACAGCGAAGTCGAAGGACTGATCGGCCTGTTCGTCAACACCCTCGTGCTGCGTACCGACCTGGACGGCGACCCCTCCGTCCGCACGCTGATCGAACGGGTCAAGGCGGTCTGCCTCGGCGCCTATGCCCACCAGGACCTGCCGTTCGAGCAGCTCGTCGAAGAGCTGCAACCGCAGCGCGACCTAGCGCGCAATCCGCTCTTCCAGGTGGTGTTCAACCTGCTCAACACGCCGATGGGTCGGACCGGGGACGCCGTCCCTGAAGGCCAACTGACGATGACTCCGCTGACGCCGGGCGGCGGCTCGTCGCTGTTCGACTTGCAGGGCTATGTGACGCACAGCGACCAAGGGATCAACATCGCCTGGGAGTACGCCACCGATCTCTACGCCGCCACCACGATCGAGCGCATCTCGCGCAGCTTCGAGGCCGTGCTCGAAGCCCTCGCGGCCCACCCGGAAGCCCGCCTGTCCGATCTGCCGCTCCTCAACGAAGCGGAAAGCCACCAGCTCACCGCGGAGTGGAACGATACCGGCGCTTCGCTCGGAGATCTTTGCCTGCATGAGCTGTTCGCAGCCCAGGCGGCCCTCCAGCCCTCCGCGCCCGCCGTCTTCGCCGCGGACGGCACGGTGTTGACCTATGGAGATCTGGACGATCGCTCCTCGCGGGTCGCCCGTTCCCTGCGGCGTCGAGGCATCCGTCCCGGGGACCGCGTCGCCGTGCTCGCCGAGCGTTCGCCCTCCATCGCCGTGGCCACTCTCGGAATCCTCAAAGCCGGGGCCGCCTACGTGTCCCTGGACCCTGCCCACCCGGCTGAAAGGCGTGCACTTCTCGCCGCCGACGCCGGAACCGCTCTGCTCCTCACCAGCGAGAACCTGGCGGAGCACGATGAGACGGACGGAGACTTGCCTGCTGTCGTGCCGGACGCCCTGGCCTACGTCATCTATACCTCCGGCTCCACCGGCATGCCCAAGGGCGTGATGATCTCCCACCGCCAGGCGGTCAACACCCTGCTCGACATCAACCGCCGCTTCGGCGTCGGACCGTCGGACCGGGTCTTCGCCGTCTCCTCCCTCGCCTTCGATCTCTCGGTCTGGGACCTCTTCGGAGCCTTCGCCGCCGGAGCCGCGGCCGTCCTGCCGCCGCCGGCCGCGCAGCCCGATCCCGCCGCCTGGGCGGAGCGCATGGCGAGCACCGGAGTCACGATCTGGAACTCCGCGCCCGCGCTGCTCGAAATGCTCGTGGAGTCCGGAGCCTCGCTGTCGGCGACGTCGCGGACCCTCCGCCTGGCCATGCTCTCCGGAGACTGGATTCCCCTCTCCCTGCCCGGCCGGGTGCGCCGGCAGGTGCCCGAAGCCCGCCTGGTCAGCCTCGGAGGCGCCACGGAAGGCTCCATCTGGTCGATCCTTCAACCCATCGGAGCCGTCGATCCCACTTGGCGGAGCATTCCCTACGGCCGTCCCATGATTGCGCAGCGCTTCTATGTCCTCGGCCGCCGCGGCCTGCCGGCGCCTACTGGAGTCCCCGGCGAGCTCTGCATCGGAGGCGCGGGAGTGGCGATGGGCTACCTCGCCCGGCCCGACCTCACCGCCGAGCGCTTCGTGCCCGATCCTTTCGGTCCGTCTGGAAGCCGCCTCTACCGCACCGGAGACCTCGGCCGCCATCGGCCGCATCCGGCCGACGGCACCCTGGAGATCCTCGGCCGGCTGGATTTCCAGGTGAAGATCCGCGGCTTCCGCATCGAGCTGGGAGAGATCGAAGCCGCCCTCATCGCCCATCCGGATGTTCGAGAGGCCGTCGCCGCCGCGCCGCTCACTCCCACCGGAGAGCGTCGCCTCATCGCCTACATCGTTCCGGAGACTGGCCGGGAGCCCGATCCATCAGCGCTCCGCACCGCCCTCGCCACGCGCCTTCCCGAGCCCATGGTTCCCGCCCAGATCGTCACCCTGGAGCGCCTCCCGCTGACTCCTAACGGCAAGATCGACCGCCGCGCGCTCCCAGCCCCGGAAGCCCCGCCGCGCACCGTGGTCGCGCCCCGCGATCCAGTCGAAGAGAAGCTCGCCGCCCTCTGGCAACGCCTCCTCGGCCTCGCCGCCGTAAGCGTCCACGACAACTTCTTCGACATCGGAGGCCACTCCCTCCTCGCCACCCGCCTCACCGCGGCCATCCGCGACGAAATGGATGTCGAAGTCCCCGTCCGAGAGATCTTCGAGCATCCCGTCCTCGCCGACCAAGCCCTTGCCATCGCCGGCTACCAGGCGAAAGCCGTCGACGAGACCGAGCTCTCGCAGATGCTCCAGAATCTCGACGAGCTGAGCGACGAAGACGTCGAGCGCCTGCTCGCCGCCGAATCAGAAGCGGAGTAGCAAACCGACTGGGAAGGGTGAACCGCTCAGCGAAGCCGGAGCTCGCGGATCGAGCCGACGGTGAGCACCTGCTCCGCAAGCCGGGTCAGGCGGGGAAGGGAGCTGATGGCCTCCACCTGGCGGTGGACGCTCTCCGGAAGCGGACCGAAGCGCTGATTGAGCAGACGGAGGAGAACCTGCTGAAGGGAGCGGGCGCCTTCCTGCTTGCCGAGCTTGAGACCCTTCTGCTCCCCAAGCTTGCGCCCCTTTTTCTCTCCAAGCCTGAGCCCCTTCTGCTTCCCAAGCTCAAGGCCTTCCCTCTTCCCTTCCGCCTTCAGTCGCTCCGACCATGTCATCAACATTGCTCTCGTCCTCCGACGGTTCCGCGTGCTGAGAATTTTATACTCCGCGGCCTCTGATGGTGTCAATTGGAGATACGCTTCGACGAAATCGAGGAGCAGGACGCGCCGGTCACTGGACATCCGGGCCTCGACGATGCGGCTCTGGCAGCGGAGCTTGTAGGCGGCCCGTCGCTCCTCGCCAGGGCTCATCAGGGCAGCCAA